>Ga0316206_1000632_pt1 | contig 42255 bp, 34 predicted proteins | sample 6monthpyrite_MG_FD_204942 | JGI IMG/M metagenome (GOLD analysis project Ga0316206, IMG submission 204942) | Microbial mat bacterial communities from mineral coupon in-situ incubated in ocean water Damariscotta River, Maine, United States -... | ecosystem: Environmental > Aquatic > Marine >...
TTATGAAACAGGGACCGCAACATTAACAGCAGCAGCTCAAAATGTTAGTTTAACATTTAGCTCAAGTACTGTTGATGTTAGACTTGAATCAGTGAGTATTGATTACTCTGCTGGTAGCGGTATGGGAGCAATGGCAGATGTTATTAATAAAAGTACACAACTCACCGGTGTGAAAGCTAGTTATATTGTTCAATCTAATACGACTGCTGCGGTTGCTGCTGCTGATGTATCTGCTATTACATTAAATGGTGTATTAATTGGAGACATTTCAGGTGTTCAAGCTAATGATTCAGATGGTCGTTTGACTCAAGCGATTAATAAGCTAAAAGAGCAGACTGGAATTGAGGCTACTGTTGATGGACAAGGTCGTTTAACACTTGCTTCTATCGATGGTCGTGGAATTTTACTTAGTGCAGGTGGTGGTTTAGCTGGTGCTGAGGGTGGAAACTATGGACGTTTAACACTTTCTCGTCAAGATGCTAGAGATATTGCTTATACGGTTTCAACTAATGGTGCAGCTGGTGCGCTTAGTGATATTGGGCATAATACATTAGCTGAGACAACAATGAACTTAGCAAATGTTCGTGCAAATATTACTAGTGCTAATGCACAGGCAATTGGTGCTAGTGCAAATGCTTCAACAGATTCAGATTTAATTGGTGGTATTGGTGCTGGTGTTACGAGTTTGAAAGGTGCAATGGCTGTAATGGATCTTGCTCAATCTGCTCAAAAAACATTAGACAGTATTCGTGCTGATTTAGGTTCTGTACAAAATCAGTTAGTTTCAACTGTGAATAACATTAGTGTTTCTCAGGTTAATGTTAAGTCTGCTGAATCTTCAATTCGTGATGTTGATTTTGCTAAAGAGAGTGCTCAATTTTCTAAATTGAATATTCTTTCTCAAGCTGGTGCATTTGCACTTAGTCAAGCAAATAACGTTCAACAAAACGTTCTTAGATTACTTCAATAAGTATTTGGTCGCTTAGGCGACCAAATACATCTTAACTATAATACTAACATTAATGTGCTACAAAAGTAAAAATATTGCTAGTAAAGTCATGTGAAAGATACTCATCCCTAATCTCTTGATAATAAGCTAATGGAGCAATAATAATGCAATCATATTCTGTAGCTTTTAACTCATCAAAGGAACGAATAGTTTTATTAAAAAATTGCTTAGAGTGTTTTTCTGAATCATTATCAACTAAAGTAAAATTCTTCTGAGTTAAATCTGCCCATTGAAGCATATTGTATGTTGCATTAGTTGTTCCATGAATAAGAATATTTGAGTACGTATTAAATAGTTTTTGTGTATGTTTTATAGAGTTAGCGATGCTCTCTTGATAAGCATTTTGATATACATGTGCTGGAAGTTTTTTTGTTGCTTCCTTAGTAACTGAAATTACTTTTCTTACGCTTGCATAGATACTATCGTTTTCTGAATATATATCTATTACTTCAAGACTACTAAGTTCACACAGTGTGGTAATTGACTGTTTAGAAAAGTAATGTATATGCTCATGTGCAAACATTGCTGGATCAAACTTTTTCATATCAAGTTCACCGTTAGGTACTGAGAAATACAAAATTCCTTCGTTATTAAGATGATTATGACAAAATTCAAATGTATCAACTATGGCGTCGATATGCTCAAAAACAGCTGAAGAGATAATTAAATCAAATTTTTTTCTTAAAGACAAATCTTTTGTAACATAATCTTTAATATACTCTATACCGTTTGAATTGTATGATTTTGACAAAGAGGGTTCTATACCTACTAAAAGTGATACATCTAGTGTCTTAAAATATTCAAGCAGATGACCATTTCCACATCCTATTTCCAACACAGAGCTGTAGTTTTTCTCAGGAATAAATTTTAAAAATTTTTTTGCACGTGTTTTCCCCCAATTACCATTACCTAGTTGTGTTGAAGCTTGTGCATTATTAGACTCATAAACAGCTTCAATTTTTTTTAAATCTTTAGAAGATAGCGCTTGAAACACATGCGAACAATCAGAACATTGATAGAGTAAAACATCAATATAATTTTTTGAGAATGCACCATCCCCTGTCCACATGCTAATGGGTTTTTGTTTAAATATCTGAATAGAAGAATCATTACAAATTTTACATTTCATTGTCTATCTCAATTCAATATGTAAATAATTAAGAAATATTTGAGCAAATCTATCAAACTCATCTGGATACCTTTTAACCATAACATGAGAACCTACTTCAGCATTATTCCAGTGGTATGTTTTGTGCAGTAGTCCAAATAGATATTTTATATCAATATATAATTCAGAACGTGGCAAGTACTGTTTCACATTATCAGTTCTGTCAATGGTAGGGTTGTCAGGATTTGCATTAATCGTAGTATATTGTTCATTATTAAAAAAACAGTAATAATAGTCTGTTTTACATAAAGAGTGTGATAGTGCATTTTTATATGCAATTTTAAAGAGAGAGGAAAAATCAATTTTTTCTGGATTAAATCCAGCAAAATCCTTTTCATAGTGCATTGTCTCATTTGATATTTTTAAAAGGTAAGTATCTAATATCTCTTTTTTATACGGAACTGTTCGCAAATCTGATGCTTGCATTGTATCTGTATCAAAGTATGCTTTTCCTCCATCATTAAGTATAAATGCATCAGGGTCATAATCTAAAATCTTAGTAGCATCAGGAACGCCTAAATAACTATTTAGATAAGACAATTTCCCACCTAATACATAAGAACCTGCGAAAGGTAAAGATTTTTTTGGTTGCAAAAAGTTTTTAAAATCTAAATATTCATCTATAAAACGTATCTCTTTTTCTTTCATTTTTTCTTGCAATACTGAACTAGTTGTTTCATAATATGTTTGAGGGAATGGACCCGCACCTGCATATGGTAACAACGCAATATCAATCTTTTTTGCGTACTCTTTAATACGATTAAGCTGTTCTTCATTATATGGATTGTCATTTAAATTGGCTATAACAGTTCTACTGTCTTTTATCACTAAAGCGCTGTCAATATCATATTTATGAGAGTGACATGGGAAAAGTTTTATTGAAGTATTTCCCTTTTTAATTTCTGAAATAATTTCATAAGGAATATTGTCTTTGTCCATCTCCTTTGCTAAAACATTAACATTAAAATCAGCGATAATAATTTTCACATTTGGATACTTTATTAAAAAATTATGTAAAAATTTTGGATCATAATGGTCTGGATGAATATGAGAAATATAGATATAATCAATTTTTTCACCCCCTACGTCTTCAATAGGGTTATCTATTTCGCGCGGAAAGTGAAACCAGCTTCCATCATAAGCACCTTGAGTGAACCAAGGGTCACAGAGAATTAAAAGATTATCTGTTTGAATAGAAACAGTAGCCGAATAGAAATAAGTTAATTTCATGGTTATCCTTAAACGTAATTTTTTGTATTTATGTATAAATTAAAACTTTAAATACAAATAGTTAAATTTTTTTAAGAAAATATTGTATCCTAAAGTATGCTTTATAATGGAGAAGTTAGTAGATTTTCTTAAGGGTATTATATTTTTTCATATAAATTTATATAAATTCTTCTATTTAGCTATTAAGTTTTCTTTTTTCATGCCGATATACTTTCTAGACGGCAAGGACGCCGGAAGTTAGATAAATAAAAGGATTTATTATGGGTTTTAGAATCAATACAAATATTGCAGCGATGAACTCGCTTGCAATTAGTAATATGAACAATAGAAGTTTAGATAATTCATTATCAAAACTGAGTTCTGGGTTAAGAATTAACAAAGCAGCAGATGATGCTTCTGGGATGGCGATTGCCGATTCTTTAAGAGCTCAAGCTTCTGGTTTAGGACAAGCAGTTAACAATGCTAATGACGCTATTGGTATTGTGCAAATTGCAGATAAAGCGATGGATGAACAGATTAAAATCTTAGAAACCATTCGTACGAAAGCTACACAAGCAGCTCAAGATGGGCAAACATCAGAGACTCGTGCTGCAATTCAAAAAGATGTTAATAGACTTCTAGAGAGTCTTGATAATATAGCTTCAACTACAACTTTTAATGGACAATCACTGTTAGCGGGATCTTATACCAATAAAGAGTTTCAAGTTGGTGCGTTTTCAAACCAAACTGTAAAAGCTTCTATTGGTGCTACAAATTCGGGTAAAATTGGTCAAGTGCATTATGAAACAGGGACCGCAACATTAACAGCAGCAGCTCAAAATGTTAGTTTAACATTTAGCTCAAGTACTGTTGATGTTAGACTTGAATCAGTGAGTATTGATTACTCTGCTGGTAGCGGTATGGGCGCAATGGCAGATGTTATTAATAAAAGTACACAACTCACTGGTGTGAAAGCTAGTTATATTGTTCAATCTAATACGACTGCTGCAGTTGCTGCTGCTGATGTATCTGCTATTACATTAAATGGTGTATTAATTGGAGACATTTCAGGTGTTCAAGCTAATGATTCAGATGGTCGTTTGACTCAAGCGATTAATAAGCTAAAAGAGCAAACTGGAATTGAGGCTACTGTTGATGGACAAGGTCGTTTAACACTTGCTTCTATCGATGGTCGTGGAATTTTACTTAGTGCAGGTGGTGGTTTAGCTGGTGCTGAGGGTGGAAACTATGGACGTTTAACACTTTCTCGTCAAGATGCTAGAGATATTGCTTATACGGTTTCAACTAATGGTGCAGCTGGTGCGCTTAGTGATATTGGGCATAATACATTAGCTGAGACAACAATGAACTTAGCAAATGTTCGTGCAAATATTACTAGTGCTAATGCACAGGCAATTGGTGCTAGTGCAAATGCTTCAACAGATTCAGATTTAATTGGTGGTATTGGTGCTGGTGTTACGAGTTTGAAAGGTGCAATGGCTGTAATGGATCTTGCTCAATCTGCTCAAAAAACATTAGACAGTATTCGTGCTGATTTAGGTTCTGTACAAAATCAGTTAGTTTCAACTGTGAATAACATTAGTGTTTCTCAGGTTAATGTTAAGTCTGCTGAATCTTCAATTCGTGATGTTGATTTTGCTAAAGAGAGTGCTCAATTTTCTAAATTGAATATTCTTTCTCAAGCTGGTGCATTTGCACTTAGTCAAGCAAATAACGTTCAACAAAACGTTCTTAGATTACTTCAATAGTAATATAGAGTCGTTTTGGCGGCTCTTTATTTATATAGTTAATAATTTCTGCGAAAAAATATTTTATTTTTATTTAAATTAAAATAAATAGCTACAATTAGTTTCAAATAGTAACAATAACTTATAAAATAAAATAAGATAAATATGACTTTTTTGTTAATGCACTATTGACATTTAGTATAATTTTTACTCATAATCCATTCCGTTATATAATTTAAAACTACATAAGGGGAAGTTATGAGTGTGAAGAAAATAACTGGGTTAAGTACAGTTGCTGCAATAATAATAGGGACGAGTATTTTATATGGTGCTTCAAGTGAACCTATTATCCCACAATTACCTAGTAAGATTAGTGTAGATATTGTTAACAATAACGATAGTTCAACGGCTGATGAATTAGCGTCAAAATTAACATTAAGTACAGTAGATAGTAATACTCAAGTTTATAAAAATAAAAAAATTGGTATCTCCTTGAATGCAATTAATGTTACGGAAGTTAAGCTTCAATCAGATAGTACAGTTGAATTAATTCAAGAAGGAAACTTTCTTTATGCAAAGTTTTCTCAAAGTGGAACTCATAGCATAACAGCTTCAGGGCTTGACACTAATGGAAATAATATTAATTCAATACTGGATTTTAGCGTTCTTAATCTTACTCCAAAAGTATATGAACCTGAAGTTATGTTTGACATTAGCGGAGATGAAATATTAAAATTTGATGGATACAAATATTTCTTAGATAAAGATAATGAAAATTTAATATTTGAGATAACTCAAAAACCAAGTAATGGAGTATTAGGCAATAGTGATAATGCTATAACATACTATCCCTCTGCAAATAGTACATATGAAGACAGTTTTAAAATTACAGCAACTGATTCAGATGGTGCAAGTGTTTCTAAAATATTTTTATTAAAAGTTAGTGCTAAAAGTGAAACTATTAATGTAGTTAATGGGTGGAATCTTTTGGGAAATTCTGCTAAAGAAGGAATGAATACATCTACTATAAAAGCCACAGGAGATGCATTATGGACATATGTGAATAGTGTATGGAGTGATTCTGATACTGTTGTAAAACCAGAACAAGGATTTTGGTTAAATGCAAATGAATCAAGAGATGTTACTGTAGTTCCAAATGGAAATACAGAACTCTTTACACAAGAAGATGCTAGATGGACACTAAGGGCTAATCCAGAAACAACTACACTTAGGTCTCTAAGATTTGGCATAGATGGAGTATGGACATATAAAGATAATATTTGGTTTGATGCAATTAATTATCCTAATTTTGAAGTTGAAAGGTTTAGAGGTTTTTGGACACTTAATGAAAGTATCGAAGAAGCAGTTGTTCAAGAAGTTAATACTACGACTGAAACTAATGTTACTGCGGGAACATCTGTCTTACGACATAAATATCATAAACAGAATATGGATCAAGAGACTACAGTAACCGATATTACTGGATGGGCGCAAGATAGCAATCTTCTTCCAGGAACTATTAATGAAGGACAAGCAATAGTTACAAAAAATAGAGTTTATTTATTTGATGGAGCAAAAAAACATCATATACTGCGCAAATAAATGATGGTACTATAGGTGCATGGACTATCGGTGCTAGCCTACCAGGTGTAATTTCTCATACTCAGGCAATAGTTACGAAAAATAGAGTTTATTTGTTGGGAGGTTTTGGTGTAAAGACTGTATATACAGCCCCTATAAATGATGATGGAACAATAACTAAATGGACCACCGGAACTGATTTACCAGAAGCTGTGGCATATTCTCAATCAGTAGTTACAAAAAATAAAGTTTACTTATTGGGTGGGCTTTACAGTGGATATAGAAAAACTGTATATGTTGCACCAATCAATGATGATGGTACCTTAGGGGAATGGTCAACAGAAGCTGATTTACCTGGAATTCTTGGTCATTCTCAAGCAGTAGTTACTAAAAGTAGAGTATATCTACTAGGTGGATATAATGGTGCATATACGGATATTGTATATTCAGCTCCTATAAATGAAGAAGGTACTATTGGCGAATGGAGTACAGATGCTAGTTTACCTGGGGCATTTGGATATTCTCAAGCAATAGCTACAAAAAATAGAGTTTATTTAATGGGTGGAGCTGGTGGTGCTTTTGTTAATGCAGTATATACGGCTCATATAGATGATAATGGTGTTATAGGACCTTGGAGTACAGGAACAAGTTTACCTGCAAATATTCTTCAATCTCACGCTGTAGTTACAAAAAATAGAGTATATTTATTTGGTGGAAGAATTAGTTCACCTACCAATAAAATTTATTCGGCACCATTTGCTGATGGATGGGAGGTTACTAATACTAATTCAAATACTACATCTGGAACGTTGACTTACCTCAATAAATGTTATCGACATAATATAAGTCAAGAAACGACTGTAGATGATATTACTGGGTGGACTGAAGATAGTAATAGTCTGCCCGAAGAATTTGCATTTTCACAGTTGATTGTTACAAAAAATAGACTCTATTTATTTGGAGGGCTTACTATTAATGATGGATATACCAGTAAAGTATATACAGCTACTTTAAATGTAGACGGTACAGTTGGTCCATGGAAATTGGGAACAAGTTTACCGGGAGTTCTTGCACACTCTCAGGCTGTTATTTTAAAGAATAGAGTATATCTATTGGGTGGACTTGATAATGCTGGTAGAAATACAGTATATACAGCTCTGATAAATTCAGATGGATTCATCGGGGAATGGTCTGTTGATACTAAGTTGCTTAGTAAGTTTGCTTATTCTCAGGCATTTGTTATAAACAGTAGAGTGTATCAATTTAGTGAAGATGGGTTTATGTATAGTGCTTCAATACTTGAAGATGGAACAATCGGTGAGTGGAGTCAAGATGTTAAAACTCCTAGAAGTTTTAGAGACTCTCAAGCAGTAGTTACAAATAGTAGAGTATATGTACTGGGCTTGGGGACAGAGTATATCGCTATTATAAATGAAGATGGAACAATAGGTGAGTGGAAGGAGGGGAATGTTATGCCAAGTGGTCTTTTAGCTTCTCAGGCTATTGTTACTAAAAACAGGGTGTATATGCTAGGGGGGTATGGCGCAACGGACAATAAAACTGTTTATACAGCTCCTATTAATAATGATGGCATAATAGGTGCATGGGCTATGGGGAGCAGTTTACCAGGTTCACTTTCTTATTCTCAGGCAGTTGTTACAAAAAATAGAATCTATTTATTTGGAGGACGTGATAAAAATAGTAATCCATCGTATCGATCCGTTGTATATACAGCTCCATTTGCAGATGGTTGGGAAATTGATAAATCATGCACAACAGATGATATAAACACAACAGAAGAGACTAACACTACAGTAACATTTTCTTCATTTAATAAGTATCATAAACAAAATATAAATCAAGTGACTACAGTTGATGATATTACAGGTTGGACATTAGATAGTAACAGGTTACCTGGGGAAATTTCATCTGGTCAAGCTATAGTTACAAAAAGTAGAGTCTATTTATTTGGAGGAGATAATAAAGCATTATATACGGCTCCAATAAGTGATGAAGGAGTAATAGGTGAATGGATTGTTCCAAATTTTTTACCTGCAACATCTTCTTTTCCTCAAGCAGTGATTACAAAAAACAGGGTCTATTTATTAGGAGGTAAAACTAGTAAAACAGTATATACAGCTCCTATAAGTGATAATGGAAATATTGATCTTTGGACTACTGGAAATAGTTTACCTGGAGAACTAGGTTACTCTCAGGCGGTAGTTACAAAAAATAGAATTTATTTACTAGGTGGACAGAATAGTATAGGAGATGTCCAAAAAACTGTCTATACAGCTCCTATTGATGAAGATGGGATAATTGGGGAATGGATTATTGATACTAGTTTACCAGGACCTCTTAGTGGTTCTCAATCAGTAGTTACAAAAAATAGAGTTTATTTGTTGGGTGGAAATACTGGTCCAATTGTTGACACTGTCTATACAGCTCCTATTAATGAAAATGGGATAATTGGGGAATGGACAATTGGTACTAGTTTGCCAGAACCTCTTAGTGGTTCTCAAGCCGTGGTTACAAAAAATAGAGTTTATTTATGGGGGAAAGATGCTTCATATACAGCATTGGTAGATAGTAATGGTATTATTGGTGAGTGGACTATAGCAACAAAAATACCTGAAGCATTTTCTTATTCTCAAGCAGTAGTAACAAAAAATAGAGTATATATGTTAGGTGGGCGTTCAACAGATAAGATTTATTCATCGCCATTTGCAGACGGCTGGGAGATTACAGAAAATAGCTATTAGCATTTTAAAATGAGTATCCCCATTACTAAATAATGGGGATATATTTTCTGCTTTATTTATACAATCTGATTTAATTTTTTTATTTGTGCAATATTATAGATAAAACATTTTTGGTACACTAATTGCTTTGAGTTATTAAAGAACTTCTCAAAGGATTGGGCATGGGTTTTAGAATCAATACCAACATTGGTGCTTTAAATGCGCATAACAACTCTGTAGTAAATAACAGAGGGTTAAATAACTCACTAGAAAAATTGAGTTCAGGACTACGTATTAACAAAGCAGCCGATGATGCATCAGGGATGGCGATTGCAGATTCGCTAAGGTCACAAGCAAGCTCGCTAGGACAGGCTGTTTCAAATGCAAATGATGCAATTGGAATTGTTCAAATCGCAGATAAAGCTATGGACGAACAGATTAAGATTCTAGAGACAATTCGTGTAAAAGCTGTACAAGCAGCACAAGATGGTCAAAGTCGTGAATCTCGTTTTGCTATCCAAAAAGATATTAATAGATTGCTTGAAAGTCTTGATAATATTGCTTCAACTACCTCTTTTAATGGACAAAAGCTTCTTGCTGGTTCATTTACAAATAAAGAGTTTCAGGTTGGAGCATTTTCAAATGAGACTGTAAAAGCATCAATTGGGGCTACAAACTCAGCTAAAATTGGACATGTCCGTTATGAAACAGGTATTGGTGCTTTAAATACAGCTATTAGTGATGTCTCTCTTACGTTTAGTGCAGGAACTAGAGATATTAGAATGGAATCTGTAAATATTGATTATTCTGCTGGTAGTGGTATTGGTGCGCTTGCTGAAGTTATTAATAAAAATACAGATAGGACAGGAGTTAAAGCCTCTTTTATCGTTCAGTCTACAACTAGTAGTGCTGTTCTTCCTGGTGATATCTCTGCACTTACTGTAAATGGTGTATTAATTGGAGATGTTATTGGTGTATCTCAAAATGATGGAGATGGACGTTTAGTTAATGCTATCAATGCTGAGAAAGAACAAACTGGTGTTGAATCATTTATAGATGAACAGGGTCGTTTGAGTTTAAGAGCTACTGATGGACGTGGGATACTATTTAGCGCAGGTGGTTCTTTAGCTGGTGCTGAGGGTGGAAACTATGGGCGTTTAACACTTTCACGTCAAGATGCCAAAGATATTATCGTCTCTGTTGAGTCTCAGGGTGTAGGTGGTCAACTTAGTGATATTGGGCATGGTACTATTGCAGATGCTACTGTTAACTTAGCTGGATCTAAAGCAAATGTTACATCCGCTGTTGCTTTAGCTCTTGGAAAGTCTGCAAATGCGTCATCAGATCTTGATTTAAGTGGTGGTATTGGAGCTGGTGTTAGTTCTCTTAAGGGTGCGATGATGACAATGGAAGTCGCACAATCCGCTCAGAGATCACTTGATATTATTCGTGCAGATTTAGGTTCTGTGCAAAATCAACTTGTATCTACTATTAATAATATTTCAGTTACTCAAGTGAATGTTAAGTCTGCTGAATCAAATATTAGAGATGTCGACTTTGCAGCAGAGAGTGCGAACTTCTCTAAACACAACATTTTAGCTCAAGCTGGAAGTTTTGCAATGTCTCAAGCTAACAATATTCAGCAAAACGTGCTTAAACTACTTCAATAATTTTTCTAAACGCTGGGGGTTTCCTCAGCTAAAACCGACTCTTCGCTTTTAGCCCTATGATTATTAAAATAATAACTATGGTTATTGTTACTGTTTGTATATATTGACTTTAACCTACTCTTGGGTAGGTTCTTGGCTCTTTTTTTCAGGTAGAAGTTCTAGTTTTAACTCTTTTTTATACTTTTGTGGCCAACTACTAACACCTTCACCAATTATTTCGCGAGCTGCATTAATACCACCAGCTAGACTAAATAGCCAATATCTGTGCTGAAGAACCCAGTCAACTTTTTTTACTTTTTTATCTATATCTTCTATTGGATTGCTAACATATAGTTTTGCAAGGTCTAACTCTTGGTGGAGTATGTATGATTGCACAGTATTGTAATACATTAGCTCAAAGTCTGGATCATCAAAAAATTCTTTTATGGTATCAATTTTTTCTATTAGTTTATCAATATAATCAAAATCAATCGCTTCTAGATTTTTCTCTTTATTTAATTTAATTAGATTGTCTGTCTCTTTTTGAACTTCTAAAAATACCTCTTCAGCTTGCTCTTGCCAAAGTTTACCCTCTCTTAAAAATATGTTTACTATTTTAATAGCAAAGAGCATATTTTTATGTGTCTCTTCTTGTGTTGGAAATTTTACACTAATCTGCTCTTTCGCTTTTTCTTTGTTAACATACTCTTCTATTACTGTAGCAAATGGTATCTCTATCGCACCAGGAATTCTAGCTCCACCTTCGGTTGAATTAATTGTTGTAACAACACCCTCTGTTCGTGTAATCACGCGCTCAAAGGCACTCATAAATATTTTCCAATAAACAGTTGTACGAATCTTTCCATTACCACCATACTTCTCAGTATATGGATCAGTATCTTTTATATTCTCTTCATTTATTCCATAGAAGTGATCATCTGCATGGCTTGTACCATCATCACCAAATGCTAAATCTTGACCAATTAATACACATCGCTCATAACCCATGACCATAGATAACTCATGCGCTAAGTTTGCAGCACTAAGCCCCTCACCAAGATAGCCATAATCATCAAGTTCAAATACTGTTGTATATCCATGTGAACGCATACCTAAAATGGTAGTTCCATCTTTAATACCGTTAATTACAGCTTCATCAGCAATTGAAACACAGTAAAAGATTACATCTTTATGCGCCTCAGCTGGTGTCTCACTAAAAAACTTACCAGTTTCAGGCACACGCTCTAATACTGTTACAATATCAGGTTTAATGCCATTTTTTGCAAGTACTGGAAAACTAGCATCAACACTAATGATAGTTACATAATCTTGTATCTCTTTTAAAAGAGGTAGCTGTTTTGTAAGGCTTGGTCCAGTAGAGACAACAATTGCTAAGTCGCTATTTTTTTGTGAACGTAAATCTTTTAGATTTGGATGACTTAGCATAAATGGAAGATTTCTAAAGTGACGTTCAACACCCATAAGAGAATCTTCTACACTATTACCATGGACAGTTACAACATACTCTAAAGCTTTTGTCATAGTAGAGTTTACACTTAAAATTTCATCTGCAAATTGACGGCGATAGTATGGTAAAGTCACATGTAAATCATACAATTTTGCATAGAGTTGACCCTCTTTATGTGACATGTAGTGTATTCCACGCACAAAATCTATCTCTTGACTTAATTCAATCGATAATCTAAGTTCAGAAAGCTCTTTTGTAAAATTTATTAAGTTTAGAGCAATATATATTAGTTCAATTTCTGGTTCAATTACAACAATACGTTTTCTAGCACTATTATTAAGGAGGAGTTTTATTAGTTGCCCATTGCCTATTCCATAAAGGTATAGAAAAGGGTATCGTTTGTAGTTATCAAATTCATCATATTTTTTCATTGTATCTTTTACAGGATACTCATAAAAAATTTCTTTTGTCTCTTTATCTAAAATATTTATATCTGCAGGATCTTCACCTTGGAATACTTCAAATCTTTTGTTCTCTTGCATGGCGAATAGTCTTGTAGCAAGTGGCACATTAATTGGTAATAACGCTTCAATGTTTAACTCAAATATAGTGGTGGCTTGTTGGCTCATAGAATATCCTCAATATTAAAAATTATCTCTTTCTCTTTTAGTATTTTAGCAAAGTCTAAAATTGTGTTGTCTTTGTATTTTGTTGCAATGGCTAATGCTCCAAAAGGCATATTGTTGGCATTTTTAAAAACTGGCATTGATAGCGTTGGCATACCTAAAGCTGTCCAGATATAGTTTGAATCAATTATATCAGGAGTTGTTAAACCTTTTGGTGCAATAGCTGCTGTTGAGAGTGTTAAAAGTATGTCAATATCTTTTAATTGCTCATTTATGGTGTAGCTAATTTGCGCTTGACGTTTTATTGCACTTTGGTACTGCTGAGCACTTACTTGATTCCCAGCTTTAATGATGTCATAAAAAATAGGGCTTAATAGCGTGTGATTTTTAAACTCTTTTGCAAAATAGTAAGCAAGTGCTTTGTCATAAATTGTCTGGTGAATTTTGTGTAGCTCGTTTATGCTACCGTCTATTTGTATATTTACAAACTCTATTTCTGGAATTTCCATTTTTTTTGACCACGAGTTAAATGCCTCTTTCGCATAAGTTTGTGCTTTATCAAAATGAGGATGTTCCAATAGTGCAACTTTAAAATTTTTTTTTGCTGTGTGGTTATCTATGTATCTGTTAACATACTCATAGTTCTCACCATGAACTCGTGAAGCATCGAAAGTTGGTTTTAAATCTTCTACACTCCTTGTAAAAAAACCGATAGAATCAAGAGAATCAGTAGTCTTTAATACACCAATTCTAGCCATAACTCCAAACGTTGGTTTAAAACCATAAATTCCACAATAACTTGCAGGTCTTGTAATAGAACCTGCTGTTTGTGAACCAAATGCAACTGGTACCATGTTTGCAGCAACTGCTGCTGCTGAACCGCTTGAAGATGTACCGGGTGAATACTCCAAGTTGTGAGGGTTATGTGTTCTATCTTGATAATGAACTGCAAATTCAGCTGTTACAGTTTTTCCAAAAATGATTGCACCATTTCGTCTTAAGTAGTGCACAATTCGGGCATCATTTCCTGGGGTAAAATCTTTCCATAGTGGTGACCCCATCTGCGTTGGCATGTCAAAAGTATTGAAAATATCTTTAATTCCTATTGGGATACCATGTAGCGCGCGAGTCTTATCCTGCGTCTCTATCTTTGAGATTTGTTTATTAATAATCTCTTCATCCAAATATTCCCAAGCATCAATATTGGGGTTTAATTTTGCTGTACGTTCAAGTAAAGACCGGCTAATTTCTTGTGGAGTTATATCTCCACCTAAAAGTAGTTTTCGCAAACTAGTAGCATCAAGGGAAAAAAGTTCACTCATTTAACTTTCCTAAAATTACCTTGACGCATATTTTTAAGAACATTTTCATACTCATCTTCGGTTATATTTGCCATGTCTAGAAATTCATCTAAAAATGCTGGACGTTGTTGGTCGTACTTTTTAGCAACTTCAAAACCCTCTTCGCGAGTAAGTAGTCCAGCGCGAACATCTGCACTGGCTTGATCGGTGCCACGTCCAAAACCACGTTTTACAAACTTCATGTGGTCATGCATAGTCTCAAACTTGCACTCATTACCTTTAAACCCTTTATAGTGACCAGCGCGATGCTCCTCTTTCCAGCCATACTCTTTTTTAATGAACTCCATTTGACGCTCATCATCCCAAAACAGAAAATTTCCAAGATGCAGTCCTACTACTCCAACACGATTAATATCTTCAAAACTAGGAAGCTCAAATGGTTTTAAATCTTTTCTTGTGATTCCATCACCTATCATCTGTTCAGGATATAGCTTTGCTGAAACTGTTGTGAAGTAGTCTCTGTCAAATTCAGTAACATTTTGCGTAAAACTAGCCCGTCCGCTTGTCTCACACACTGATTCACCCCAAATGAGTAGAGGAATATTAAATTTAACAGCAATCTGAAGCGGATACGCTCCAACTCCAGCATGACAGTGCCAGCATGAATCACCAATTTTATAAAATGATTTAACAAATAGTTTTTTCACAAGAGCTTTATTTGGTGTAAACATCATGTGGTCAATTTCAAGTTTCTCTAACGCATTTTCTAGGTTGAATTTACCAGTTTCAGAGTACCAGTTGTGATTAAATGTAACTGCAAGTGGATTCATTCCATACACTTTTTTAAGAACATGCATCTGAAAAACACTATCTTTGCCACCACTTACTGGAACAATACAGTCATAGTTATCGCCAGCTTTTGCTTTGTACTCATCTAGCACAGTCTTTAGCTGGTTTTCTTGAGTTTTCCAGTTAATACGCATCTTCTCTTCTTGGGCGCGACATGCAAGGCAGATTCCCATCTCATCAAACTGCATACCCTCATTTGTCTCAGGCATACAGCAACGTGTGCAGTAACGCATGACGTCATCATATAGGGGTTTACCCCAATTGTCTGTTTTTGTGCTCATAATATTCGCCTCTTAATAATCCGTACTCTACAATGTCGTGATAGCTACTATTTTTGTAAAATGCCTCTTTACGTAGTCCCTCTTCGCGCATGTTGAAAAATTGTGCTAAAGAGCGCATTGAACTATTCTCTACAGGTGTTCCACAATATATACGATGTAAATTTAGAGCACTAAAACCATGATCCAAAATTAAACTCATCGCCTCTTTACCAACACCTTTTTTATGAAAATCTGACTCTCCAATTAAAATGGCAAATTCTGCGCTTCTGTTTATCCAATTAATATTTTGTAGGGCTACATTTCCAATATGTCTGTTACTCTCTATATCGGTAATTGCAAGGATTAGATTAGCACGAGAGCCAATACTAGAGTTGATGTATTCTAGCGCTTGCTCTTTTGTGTATCCAAAGGTATGGTGAGAATTATATGCACTAATTTTTTCATCATTTAACCATGCGGGATAGTTACCATTTGCATCTTCTGGAACTAATGCTCTTAGGTAAATATTTTTTGATTTAAGTAGCGGGTTTTTCATAAATTAACCTTAAGTAAATGTATATAGCTTATTAGAAAAATCGGCAATTTTGTTGTTTTGTACACTAACGCCTTCATCTTTGAGAAGAGAAATTTTTTTATCACTCCCAAAAGCATAGCCACCGAGTGAGCCATCAGTTTTCACAACTCTATGGCATGGCGTTATAATTGGATTTGGATTTTTATTCATAGCATTACCAACGGCGCGGTAGGCTTTTGTCCCTAGTGCATTTGCTATCTCTTTATAAGTTGTCACTTTTCCTTTTGGGATTTTGTGTAAAAGAGCGTAACAGCGTTGATTAAATGTCATAGTTCACTCAAATTCTCAGCTACTTTATAAAACGCATTGGCTACATCATCTAAATCTTGTGAGGTTGCAGGTGGACGCATTAGTTCATGCGTTATTAGCTTTTTTTCATGCATAAGCTCTGTTATTGGGCAGAGTCCTTTTTCGTAGGTTCTTGTCGTTAAATTAAAAGGGTACCCACCTGAGCCAAAGGCGATTTTATTTTGATACATTGGTTGTAAGTATAGTGGTTTGACGTAACCAGCTCCAATTAGTACATCTGATTCTTCTCTAAGTTTAGTTGGTGGAAGCTCAGCCTTTAGGGCATTTACAAATCTAGTTCTATCAACTCCAGCAATATTTTCATCAAACTGTAAAGCCTGTACGTAAAAAGCGTGAGTTGAATTTTTTCTAATGGCAGTTGTCTTTAAAAAGCTTATATGAGATAGTTTTTCATTCAAATAATCTGCATTTTCTATACGTGCTTCTAATAGATCTGGTAGTTTTTTTAGCTGTTCTCTTGCAATTGCTGCATGAATCTCACTTAACCTGTAGTTGAAACCGACCATGTTAATTAGCTCTTTTGAACTTTTAATTCCTCTTACATCTAGTACAGCTTCAGCATGGTTGCGAATTAGGTATAGTTTGTCTGCAAGTTCATCGTTGTCAGTAACTATTATGCCACCCTCACCAGTATGAATATGTTTGTGATAATTTAAAGAGTACACTCCCATATCACCAAATGTTCCAGCATATTTTCCATTTAAAGAGGCATTTGGAGCTTGCGCTGCATCTTCAATGACTGTAAGATTATACTTTTTTGCTAAAGAGTTAATTGCATCTACATCATAAACTTGTCCGAAAATATCTACAACTATGATAGCTTTAGTTTTTGGTGTTATTAATTTTTCAATGGAGTTCACGTCAAGACAGTAATAATCCTCTTCAATGTCAGCAAACACAGGAATTGCCCCATAAACAATAGCTGCAACTGCTGATGCACTCATTGTGTATGGGCTAACAATTATTTCATCACCAGGCTCAATACCAGCAGCTCCCACGGCGCAAAAAAGTCCAGATGTTGCAGAATTAACGCTAATTGCGTGACGTGAACCAAAATATTCAGTCCATTCCTCTTCTAGCGCTCGAACCTCTGTTCCTCCATAAAAATCATCATGCCAAGTACCTAAAAATGTTGAAAGCTTACCGCTTCTTAGTACTCTTAAAACCGCCTCTTCTTCTTCTATGCCTATTGTATTGTACGCTTCAAAAGGTTTTGTTCTTATTTTTTTACCACCATTTATAGCTAATATATTCATGAAAACTCTATGCTTGAACTTTTATGTAGTATATTTGTTATGTGAAGTAGTTTAGCACTTAGGCTGAGGTGTTCTTTTAAAATCTGATTTGAGCTATTCTCTAGTGCAAAGTCTAGAGAATGAGCCATATTTTTTTCTAGCGAACCATTAAATGTCGAGTCTTCTCGTAAATAGTTATATCCTGAAAAAGTTTTTGAGGCTTGGGGTTTGAAAATTGTTATAGTTCTACCTTGGTCAGAAATTGCTACTTTTCCTTTGCTTAGCATAATGTCTAACTCAAAGTGATTATAATTTATAGCTTCTTGGTTGGTTAAAATACCGTTTACGTTATCTGTATGAATATAAAATTGCCCTAAAAAATCATCTTCTTCTGTACGTAAGTCGAGTATTTTTATTTTAGCTATCGTACCGATTAGCCACTCTATAAGTTCGAGCATATGTGAACCATTGTGAATAAGCCCTTTACTAAAACGTCCTTGAAAAGATTGAACAACCCCAAGCTCACCACTTTTTAGTATTCGTTCAAGTTTGATAAAAGATGGATCATATCTGCGTATAAAATTAATAAACACTTTTTTAGAACTTTTTTCTAGCAGATGAGATATCTCGTCTAAATCCTCTTTTGTTGAGACAAAAGGTTTTTCACACAGTATTATTTCAACACTAGGTGTGAGCAGTGCTAGTTTTAGCATCTGTGCATGTGAATGTGTAGTTGAGCAGATTGAAACAATTTCAGGAACGCACTCATCTAGCATCTGCTTTGCATCATCAAATGTAGGTGTAGACCATTTTGCACCAAACTCTTTTAATTTATCTTCGTTTGTGTCATAAATACCAATAAGTTCTGTTCTTTGGTCTATTTTATATGCATGTGCGTGGGTTAATATAGCTTCATCTTGAATGGAATCAAGACCTCCTGCAATTTGTCCAGCTCCAATGATTACAGACTTCATAGCTCTTCCACCTTTTTTTGTTTTACATGTGCATTTATGTTTTTTAATTCACTGTTTGCGCGTAGTAATGAAATAATATCTTTAGCATCAAATATCTTGTTGATAGGATAAAGTGTTTCATAAACTTTACTAATTAAATCATAATCTTCTTTAGTATCAAGAGTAATTCGTAAATCTCCACTTTGCGTATGTGCATTTGCTACTATGCCATGGAGTTTAAAATGTTGTGGATTATGGTAAATGTAACAAGTAACGTGTGTTCTATCTATTGGCTCACTTGTTAATTTTTCTACTTTCCTTAAAGTCTCAATTGGTAGCACTTCAGTATCTAGACCTATTGCAAATGTACGTTCATTTAGTAGGTTTGAGGTGTAATCATAATCACCACTCAAGTGTGCTGTGATTGTTTGATCAATTATTATTGGGTCAATTAATGGACAATCACCTGTAAGTTTTACAAGAAGATCACTATTTACAGATTCAGCGGCACCCAAAACTCGTACAAGAACATCATTTTCACTACCTCTATAGACTTTAACACCAAGGAAATTGCCTAGTTTTTCAATTGCATCATCTTTTTCATTTGTAGTTGTTGCAATAACTATTTCATCAATGTAGCGTGAATTTTTTACGCGTTCAATCATAAGCTCAAGTGAGGGACGTCCTAAAATTGGCATTAAAACTTTTCCAGGAAGTCTAGATGAGGTCATACGTGCTTCTATGGTAGCTACTATTTTCATCTGCTTATCCTTTTAAGTAGAGTTTCAAAATCTATGCCAAAATCTATCTCTTTGTCTGTATCTGTATGTTCAAAATTTTCTATTTTAAATTGTTCAAAACTTTTTATCTGATTTTGCAAAGGCATTGGTAAATTACATGGACGGTTTTGGCTTGGGATGTAAGAGATAGATATCTTACCTAATAGATGTGCGTAATAAAGAGCGACAGTATTTATGCCAATAACTATTTTTGACTTTAGCAGGTCATCAATCAGCTCACTTTCCTTCTCAATACGGTAATCAATGTTAATGTAATTTTTCATAATTTCATGATAAATATCTGGCGTATCACTTGGATGTAGTCTTATAGTTAAAGAGTTACAATGAAAAAGATTGAAGTTCTCTAAAATAGTTTTTAAATAATTTTTTTCTGTAAATCCCCAATAGTTCTCATTATCATATAGCTTTTTTGCTACATCTTTTGTGGGCTCGCTTAAAATAAGTAGACTATCTTGTTCTATAATACTCTTATCTTTTGCCTTATTTAAAATTTCAACTGTCGAATAATTTTTCATTTTTATAAGATTAGGCAAACTCTCTTTAAGTGCTATTTCATATGCTAAGTCATCATGAACGCAGATAAAGCTAGGAAATTGATTCTTAAATCGTTCTTTGTAATTTTCCCAATTTTCTAAAAATGCGACACTTATAATATTTTTATCATTTGCATAATCTACAAATTTAGTCTGCAGTTGATTCTGCCAACTTGTCCCATAAAATAAAAAATCTGCAGATAACTTTTTTTCTTCATATGAGGTATCTACTTTAAGCCCTCTTTGCAAAGCTATTTTATGAGCAGGTGAATTTTTATTAGTGATTATATGCCATGATTCTCTGTCAAAGTTTGCTTGTATCAATGAAAACAGAATTTGAGATGCTCCAGCGTCATGAACTACTACAGCAATTTTTTTATGACTTATCACTCCACATCTTCCAATCTTAATGGAGTAGCTTCTTTTAAATCTTTTGTGCTACGTTTGCCTAAAATATTTTTTAAATGCTTTGGATGCAGGCCAAATCCTGGTCGAACAGAGCGAATATTTTTAGAGTTAAACAGTTCACCTTTTGAAATATCTTCTGCTACAAATAAAGAGCGCGAAAATTCACGTGAGCGTAATGACTTTTGGCTTAGTTCATATGTAACATTTCCAAGTAGCTGCTCAGTCTCTCTAACTGAATTTACCATTTGAGTGAATGCTTTTTCATCTAATGAAAATGAAGCATCAGCTCCGCCAACAGAAGCATCTAACATAAAATGCTTCTCAATCATCACTGCACCCAACGAAGTTGCGACAATTGGAGCGGTAATTCCTAATGTGTGATCTGATAATCCGCTTAAAACATTAAAACGTTCAGCTAGATCATTCATAGTTAGCAAATTCATCTCATTAGAGTTTGCTGGGTATGCGCTTGTACATTTAAGTAAGATTATTTGTTCATTTCCTGTTGCTTTGCATGTATTGATAGCTAGCTCTATATCTTCTAGTGTTGCAATACCTGTTGATATAATGATTGGTTTCTGTTTTGACGCAATAAATTCAATAAGCGGAATGTCAGTAATCTCAAAAGAGGCCACTTTATATGCTGGTACATGTAATTCCTCTAAAAAATCAACCGCACTTTTATCAAATGGGCTACTAAAGCATATGAGTCCAGCATCTTTTGCAGTTTGCATCAGCTCTTTATGCCACTCCCACGGCAGTGAAGCCTCTTTATATAAATCATACAGCTTTTTGCCATCCCAAATAGTATTTTGTTTTATTTTAAAGTAGTCATTATCGCTATTTAGTGTAATTATATCAGCTGTGTATGTTTGTAGTTTTATAGCATCAGCACCAGCTCTAGATGCTGCACGAATTGTCTCTTTTGCAATATTTATATCATTTCCATGATTAGCTGAAAGCTCAGCAACAATAAAAGTTTTATTATTTCCTAGCGTAAAATTGTCAATTTTCATTTGTATACTCCATTGTCACATAATCGGCATTTTTATCTGTTTGTATAAAACCTGATGATTTAAAGAGAGAAAGTGAGGTAAAATTATTAGCTTTTATTTGTGCAATAACTCTTTTTTTACTTGTCTGTCTTAGACCTCTTTGTAGAATATCTTTAGAAAAATAAACGCCACGCGCGAACTTTGAAAGCGCAATGCTAACATTCTCTTCGAACCTCACATAACCTAAAAATATGCCATTTATAGAGCGTGCAATAAATATTTCTGTTTTATCAATGATTTTTTTTTCACACCATCTTTTATGCTGCTCTATAGTAATTGGATTTGAATTTAAAGATGCTTTTCTAACTTCATTATCATTAGTAAGTTCAAATAGTTCATCACAATCAGATTGCTTAAATGGTAAAAGTGTAAACTCTTTTAAATGGGTACGTTTTATCTCTTTTAAAATAGAGTGTTTTGCTATTTCAATACTATTTTTTTTGTAACGTCTTTGGTGCGAATAAAGCCTATTTAGTTTTCGTAAAAATTTATTTTTATTGTTTAGCTCAGATGCATCTAATGTGAGGGCAAATCTATTTTCATCAAGTGCTTTTGAAATTCTTTCTTGATTTGAAGCAATAGTAATAGCAATGGATGGCTTTTTTAGATATAAAATTTCTAAAGTAGTCTGCCCTGATGCGCTGATAATAATGTCAGCAGTAGCTAAAAGTGAAGCAAAGTTTTTTGGACTTTTATGAAGTTTGAAACTGTTTGAATCTTTTATTATTTTTGAAATTCTATGTTTATGTGGGTTTGTATCACCAAGAATTATATTTGCAAAAAAAGGAATATGCCACGTTTTAAGAGCTTTTATTATCTGCTCTGTACTATTTTTCTCATCACTACCCCCAAGTGTTATGGCAATTTCAAACTTATTGCTATTTTTATGAAATTTCTGCTTAAACTCTTTGCGTATTATCGCCCATTGCGCGCCATATAGGTGATTACTTTTGCTACTCTTGGCGTAGATATTTGGGTTAATTACAATATCACTATTATGCTTATTATGCTTATTATGCTTATTATCTAGGTCTTCATATGCGACAATTGTAGAAGCTGTTTTATTTTTAAGCGCAAGTTCATATTTTTTATCTAGAGAGTAACTATCTAATACTATTGCGAATGGATTATATATTTTTGCTAAGTCTATAACCTCGTTTTCATTTTTAATATTTTTTAGGTGGAAGATTGTTGCTGTTTTTTCTATTTTTTCTTGTAGTGTTGATGGCAAGGAATAGCACAGGTAATAAATTTTAATTCCATCATCTTTTGCTGAACTTGCAAGCCCAAGCGTGCGCATGATATGCCCGATTCCAATATTTAATGAGGCATCTGCTCTAATGAATATAGATACTTTAGTTGGTTTTTTGTTCGACATTTTTATTGGCTAAAGTAAGTAGAGGTCTATTTTTTAGTAAAGTAATAAGCTCTTTATATGAAAAATTAGTTTGACAATTAAATTCATTATAGATAGATTTAATTACCTCATAATCTTCTAATACATCAAGCGTAAGCCTAAAATTTGAGTTATTTTCAGCGTCTTTAAATGAGCCAATATTTGAATTGCTTTTAATGTAAGGTGTTACATGTTCTTTTTCAAAGTCTGTTTTTGCATTTTTATCTGCTTCAAAAAGTTTGGATGCCAAAAAAACTTCACAATCCATTCCTCTAGGAAATGTTCTACTCTCTACATTTGAGACATATTCAAAGCTGTTTTTTTCAAAAAATTTTATGACATCACTTACAATATCTACATCAATCAAGGGGCAGTCTGAAGTTAGACGAACAATCGTATCATCATATTTAGCACCAAACTCTTTTGCACAATCAGCAAATCGTTTTAAAACATTGTGCTGATCACCTTTGAAATATGAGATTGAGTGCTTTTTACATATTTGAACTATAGGCTCTTCACTTCCATCATTAGTTGTAGCAACTACAATCTGCCCTTTTAATGGTTCTAAGCGTTTAAACATAATTTCTAAAACAGTTGTACCACAAAGCTCTAATAAAACTTTAGATGGTAACCTGCTAGATCCTATGCGAGCTTGGATTATAATCATTAACGAACACAGCTTTTGTAGCTATATTTGTCTAAAATTTCTTCTAAAATATCTGCTACATTTTTTGCATCATCTAAACTCATAGCTTGATGACATGGTATGGAGAGTTCAGAACGCCAAAAGTCCTCTGCGACACTTAGTCGTTGCTCACCGTAAAGTTTTGTGTAAAAACTATTTTTGTAAATTGGCTTGTAGTGAACTTGCACGCCAATTTCACGTTCTAGTAGTTCAGAGAAGATATCCTCTTTTGAGCATTGAAATTCTGGTTTTAAAAGAATTGGATAGAGATGTCTTGAAGATGTGTGCGCTACATCTATCGTATAGAAATATCTATTGTGTTTAAATCTTTCATTGTAGTAAGAGGCAATTTTAGCGCGTTTTTCTATGAAGCTTGGAAGTTTTTTTAGTTGGCTTCTTCCAAGTGCTGCGTTAATGTCACTTAAGCGGTAGTTGTAGCCCATTTGCGTCATATCGCTGTCGTATAGTTTTTTCTTTATTATGCCGTGAGAGCGAAAAAGTTTCATTTTTTCATATAGCTCTTCATTGTTCGTAACAATGGCACCACCCTCGCCAGTAGTTATAGGTTTAATTGCATGAAAGCTAAAGATACCAATATCTCCAAACGTTCCAGCATGTTTATCATTCATTGTGCTACCAAGCGCGTGAGCTGCATCTTCTATTATATAGAGGTTATGTTTTTTAGCAAGTTCTAAAATAGGTTGCATATTACAAATTATTCCCGCAAAATGAACAGGTACTATAGCTTTTGTTTTTGGTGTAATTGTTTTTTCTATAAAACGCTCATCAATGTTACCATCGAGTTTAATGTCGCTAAAAACAGGTGTCGCTCCAAGTGCAATTGCCATATTTGAGGTTGCTACAAAACTTATTGGAGATGTGATTATCTCATCATCTTTGCTAATTCCAACAGCTTCATATGCTGCATGAAGAGAAGATGTTGCAGAGTTAAATGCAAGAGCATATTTACTTTTTGTAAATGAGGCAATCTCTTTTTCAAACTCTTGGTGGATTTTACCTTGTGTTAGATGAGAAGATTGGAGTGCTTGTGTAACGGCTTGAATATCATCTTCATCAATTAGTTGACGACTATATGGATTCACGTTGCTTTAATCTTCTCAAGTAGCTCATCTTTGGTTATCCAGACACTATTTGTATCTGAACGATACTCAAAGCTATTTTCAACCTTTTCTCCAATTTCTCCTAAACTGTTTTTTCTATAATCTATTGGTGCGCTAAAAGTAATGGAAGGCTCTATCACATAGTGGTCATGGAACTCTAGGCTTAGATGACTATCATCAGCTGGAATCATAACTTCGTGCATCTTTTCACCTGGGCGGATTCCAATTATTTTAATTTCAAGCTCTGGTGCCATCGCTTTTGCCATATCTATCATCTTCATGGAAGCAATTTTTGGTACAAACATTTCGCCCCCTTGCATTCTCTCAAAACTTTTAAGTACAAATTCAACACCATCATCAAGAGTAATCCAAAACCTTGTCATATTTGCATCTGTAATTGGAAGATACTTCTCGCCACGTTCTATCAGTTTTTTAAATAGCGGAATTACAGAACCACGAGAACCCATTACGTTTCCATATCTTACAACTGAAAAAAGAGTCTGTTGCTCACCACGAATATTATTTGCTGCAATGAATAGTTTATCAGAGGCTAGTTTCGTTGCACCATATAGATTAACAGGACCCGCTGCTTTATCAGTTGAGAGAGCAACTACACGTTTAATATTGCACTCTAAAGATGCATCAATAACATTTTGAGCACCCATAATATTTGTTTTAATACACTCCATAGGGTTATATTCAGCAATTGGTACATGTTTCATGGCCGCTGCGTGTATTACAAAATCTACACCTGCCATCGCCTTTTTTAGTCTTGGTAAATCTCTTACATCACCTATGAAATAGCGCATACATGTCTCACTAAACTGCTGAGCCATTTCGTACTGCTTAAGCTCATCACGTGAGTATATTATGATTTTATTTGGAGTAAAACGCTCTAAAATTGTAGTAACAAACGCTTTAGCAAAACTGCCAGTACCACCAGTTATTAAAATATTTGCACCATTGAACATGTGTGAAGCCTATTTGAAAAAGTTAATGAGATTATATCTAATATCGGACATATAACAAATAATTAAACTAAGTGTGCAAAATTGGAACAGTGTTTGCTTTTGGTTCACTGATATTTCCTGATTTGTATTTTAAACAAACAGGTAACGAAAGGAATCGTTAGTATGAAAAAGTATTTTAAACGTTCAACTATTGCGGCAGCATCGTTGTTCTTAATTGTAGGTTCACTTAGTGCAGAGCAGACAAAAACTATTGAGCAACTACAAAATGAGTTAGATGAGATGCGTAAGGTTTTACGTAATGATGCTGAAGTTCCACATCCAGTGGTATTAGATGATTTGGTTATTCCAAATTCACCTCTTCTTCGTCCTAATCGTATTATGACGATACACTCTACTGGTATGGGTGTTGCGCCTGAGGTTACATCTTCTCCTGCACAAGCTTTAGCTCTTGCAAAACGTGCGGCAATTGTTGATGCATATAGACAACTTGGTGAGAAAATGTATGGTATCCGCATTGACGCAAAAGATACAATCAAAGATATGATGTTAAAAGATTCAAAAGTACAAACAAGATTACTAGCGGTTATTCGTAATGCAGAAATTATTGAAGTTAACTTCTCAGATGGTCTTTGTGAAGTTACAATGGAGCTTAAACTTGATGCCAAACGTTGGTATCGTATCCTAAATGGAATGAGATAGTTACAAAATTTAGATAATAATGGAGTATTATCATGAACAGAATAGTTAAATGGATTGGATTTATATTTTTATTGGTTGGTATAGCCACTTTAAATAGTGGATGTATAAGAGCATCTGTAGCTTTAGGTAGTGATGCTGATAAAGCAGCACCAAACCAATATTTTGGGCCAGCAGGTGGTGGTAGTTCACCAGCATACTACCAATCACCGTACGATAGTTACTAGAGGAGATTGTATTATGAAGAATTTAATATTTATTTTTAGTGCACTATTTCTTTTTAGTGGATGTGGTGGAAGCTTAACTGATAAAATTGAAAATGTTATCAAACGGTTTAACTCATTTTCTGATTGGAAAAGTGAGATTTCCAGAATAACTAGTAAAACCTTAGTTAGTGATTCTCTTGTAGTTGGTTCAGGTACAGGACCTACAGAAAATATTTTCCCTCCCCTTTTAGAGATAGCAATAACAACATATACAGTTGATGGACATTTAGACATTCCTTTTAGAGTTAGTGATGCAGATGGTAATATTGTTGAGGTTAATGTTTCAGTCGCAGATCCAACGATGGCAGACACGCAAGTTGTTCAAAAGTTAGTAAATGCTATTGATATTGATTCAAAAAATGGTGTAGACCTTACTTTGAGACTTACTGCACTTAGAAGTGGATCTACAACTGTTACTTTAAGTGTTTTTGATTCATTCCTTGAAAATAATCAAAGTATCACACGAAGAAGCGCTACTCCTGCTACGATAAATATAATTGTTAGCGGTGTTGCAACTCTTAGTAATAAGGTTACTGCAACAACTCCTAGTTTTGGGGTAACATTGACAGCTGAGGATGATATTGCATCAATTGCATTTGCACCTATTGCAGATACACTTGGTACGCCTGAGCAGATGTTTATAAAAGTTGATGGTCAATTTAGAGCAGGTGTTACATTTCCATCAGATTACACGGGAAAACAGTTTATCTATACTTTTAATAGTAAAGAGTATGATGGGCTATTTACTCCTGGTGTTTTAGAGTTTTAAGGTAATGGTTATGACAAAGTTTTTGCTTTTAATTTTTGCAACTGTTTTGTTAAGCGCTAACACTTTGTATATACACAAAGGTTGGGGCATGTACTCTTTTGGTAAAGAGGTTAAAGATATAAAACCTATGTTTAACAATACTAAAGAGGGATTACTATTTAAATTTGAAGATAGTAAGTGGAAAATTTTTGATTTTTCTAAATCTTCAAATAGCTTTAATTCGCTCTCTTCTAATCAAGGTTTTTGGTTATTTACAGAAAGTGAGCAATATATAAATGGTCTTGAAAATGTATCAAATACAACTTTAAATATTACAGAGGGGTGGAATCTTTATGGAATGAGTGGCGCGGTATCTGATGTATTTAAAACTTTTAGCATGCAGAGTAATATTTTAGATATTTGGAGTTATATGCCAAGTTGTAAGATTTGGAAAAAGAATAATGCTAAAGCACAAGAGATAGATACACTTGCCTCATATGAGGGTTTTTGGCTTAACTCTAAAAAAGCTTTCTCACTTGAAGTAAAACATGAAAGTAAGAATCTACTATCTAGTTGGAATATTAGTAAAAGTGGAGTTTCTATCTATACAGAGTGTGAAGAGCCATTAACTATCTTATTTGATGATACTACTAAGAACGGATCAACTGCAAATACGATGTATCTTAATTTAGATGGGGTTGAGCGCGCTGGTGTACCATTTCCATCAAAGTATATTAATGAAAAGTTTGAAGTTATTTACCACTTTACAAAGTACTATGGAGAGTTTTCTAATGGGACTGTAAATGTGAGTAGGGTGGTGTCAAAATGAGATATTTAATTGCTATTTTTATGCTTATGTCATCACTTTATGCTTTAACACTTCAAAAGGGCATGAGTATTGTTGGTATGACAGCAACTGAGATACTCTCAGAAGGTAGATTTAGAAGTGACATAGAGATTATTTATGGAACAGTAAATGGAACGTGGACATCATTTAATCCAAATAAAAAGATGGCATTTAACGGGCTTAAAGAGTTGAAAAAAAATCAAGCATATATTGTAGTTGCAGCGCGTGTGATGAATTTGGCAAACTCAACACTAGGTCTTGGAATACAAGTTAAGTGCCCTCAGCTTGATGCTGGCGTTAATATTGTCTCAATGTATACAGCTAATTTTGCAAATGGTGTAAAAGATATTAATGGCTCTAACATAAAATCTATGTTTAGTACCAAAAATAATAGCTATATCTCATATAACCCAGATGTTCCCTTGCCGCTTAACTCTTTGCAACAGACTACAAATGGGCGTTTTTATGTAATTGATGTTGATAATGACAATGTTGAGGCATGTGGAGCTAAAGTTACTGATCCTAATACCAATCCTGATGATGGAATAACTGATGTGTTACCTTTTAATTTCAAGTCTCAATTTGGAGTACCTAGAAATTCTTTTATTATATCAAATGAAGTTTTAGTTGATATTGGAGTTGAATCAACAAAAGCCTCTGTTGATAAGGGTTTAATTGTTAAAAATGGAGATTTTAATAATTCTTCATCAGAATTATTAATTAAAGTTGGTGATAAAATTCAAATTCAAGTGCCTTCATCTTTGGAATACAACACTACAGTTACATCAACATTAACTTATCAGAATGCTAAGGCAACTTTTAACGTGACAACACTCTCTTCGCAAGATGTTAAATTAGACTTTGAAGCAGTTAAGGACGCACCAATTAGCTTTACTGCTATTTCAAATGAAGTTTTGGTTAGATTTGGTAGTTCATCTACAGAAGCAAAAATTGATAATGGGTTGTTAATAAAAAATGGAGATTTTTTAACTGCATCAAAGTCACAGTTTATAAAACTTGGTGATAAAATACAGATACAATTGGACTCTTCACCTGATTATAATGTAACGCTAACATCTACCTTAAGCTATTTGGGTGAAAACTCAGAATTTAATGTTTCAACTTTAGAATTCGCAGATTTTATCCCAGATGATTTTATTTTTGACTCAATTGAAACTAACCCTGAGCGAACAGTTATATCTAATCAAGTAGATATTTCAGGTATTTCTCAAGGACTATCTGCAAATGTAGAGATTTTATTTGGAGCAAGTGATGTATCAATCATTCAAAATGGTGTAGATACACTTTCAAGAACCGTAAATGTAAATGCAGGAGATAAACTTAATTTAAAAGTTGCTGTTGGTAGTGAGCCTGCTATTGTAAAACTCTCTGTTGGTGAAAAAAGTAGTAACTTTGATATTACGGTATCAGATGTTGTAGATTCTACTCCTGATAAGTTTTTATTGTCAAGAAAAGATAATTTAGATCCAAATATTGAAGTTTTTTCAGATGAAGTGATAGTAACTGGTCTTGGAGCATTTATTAAAACATATGCAGCAGGTTTGAATGCAAATGTATATGTTAATGGTGTGAGTGATGGAAATTATGCATTAGTTCAAAATAAGGATATTGTAAAGTTAGGGATGAAAACACCAGCACAGCTTGGAACGCCTAGAGTTGGACAGTTATATATTGGTGGTGAGATGGCTGACTTTAATATTACAACAACATCAACAAATCCAGATCAAGATGATAATCCAACTAATTTTGATATAGCACCAGCACTAGATGTTGATGTTAGTACTTATGTTACATCTGAAGAGATTGTGGTACTAGGTATTAACGTTCTAGCGACAGTTACATTAGATAAAGGTCTTTTAATTGTTAATGGTGTTGAGATACCATCTAATAAAACTTCTGTTGTAGAGTTTGATAAGATTCAGATAAAAGCACAATCTAGTGATAGTTATGTATCTGAAGTTGTATCAAACTTAACGATTGGACCTGTGACCAAGCCATTTAAAATTGTCACAAAAGAGCAACCAGTAAATATTTTAATTGAGAATCAGCGCTATAGAAAAGATCAAAATATCAGTCTTCCTTTTGCTTCTGCTCCTGCAGCAGTCTCATGGGAAATTGTAAATGGTAGATTACCAGCAGGCTTAATTTTTGATCCAAATAAAAGAGTTATAGAGGGTACAACGTCAAAAGAGAGCAATATTAGTACTTACACTATAAAGGCTACTATAGTTAATGGTGAGAGCGCACAAGTTAAAAGAACTATTGAAATAGGTGATTTTATATCAAAAATAAGCCAAACTCCTGATGTTGATGGAGGAGTAGATTTTGATGATACTTGGTATAAAGCTAATAATATTTTAGGAGTTCCTACTCTTTTTAGTAGATTACCTACTTCTGGGGTTATTCAAGTAAATTCTATGTTAAATTGGCTAGATATCGAGCCTGAACGAATGATATTTGATGATGCTAAAACGTATTGTGAAAACTTAGAATTTGGTGGATTTAATAATTGGAGATTACCAACTATATATGAGGTTCAAATAATAAATGGACACAATATTGAATTTGATAATATGGGACATGGTTTTATGTGGTCATCTACGCCATCAGCTGAAAAGAAAGATTGGTACTGGTATGTAGATTTTGGAAATGGTGGGAAAAGTTACATTATAAACAAAACAACTAAAGCATTTGTAAAATGCGTGGTAGGTGCACAATGAAAATAGTTTTGATTTTTTTATTGATTATATCTTTTGTCAATGCAAATGAATGGTTTTCTAAATTAGATAACAAAAATAATGCAGTTGCTGATGGTACTCCTGTGTGGAATGCAATCGATGATAAAAAGAGTAATTTGATGTGGGAAGCAAAAACATCTAAAAATATTAATGATGTATATAGCTGGAAAGAGGATTTAAATAGTACGTATCCTGCTATTGAGTATTGTGAGAGTTTAGTGCTAAATGGATTTGAAGATTGGCGTTTACCAAATGTTAATGAGCTCAAATCTTTAATTGACTATACATCATTCCCTGTATTAAATAATGATTACTTTAAAGTGGATTTAAAGCATGTTTTTTATTGGTCATCATCTACTGTACATCTTTTACAAAGTGATGCTTGGTATTTTAATGTAGAGAATGGGCTTACATTCTATAATGGAAAAAACTTTGAGTATGCAGTCAGATGCGTACGGGGAGGCTTTTAATGGGCTATTGAGGTTTTTTGGCAAAGTGTTTATATAGATGCAAAATAAATTTTTTAAATAAATTTTGCAAAAAGGTTAAAGTTTTTTTATATTGTGACGATGTATATGTCACAAGGATGTACTACAACAACTTAAAGGAGAAGTGATGAAACGTTTAATAGGTATTCCATTATCAATAGCAGCAGCGAGTGCTGTAGCAATGGCAAATTTTACATTAACATTTACAAGTTCGGCGACCGATACTTGGCAATTAGTAGGTGCTAGTCAAGGGATGGATATTTCTAACCTTGTTGGTTCAAGCACAACACCAGGTTCAGCGGCTGCAGTTATTGAATCAGCTTGGTATTATAATGATACTAATGGTCAATGGGAAGTAGCAGCGAATACATTTAATCCAGCACAAGTAGGTTATACGCTACTTACAGCGTCAAACCCATATGCTGGTGTTTGGATGAGAGTTAAAGGAAATTCTGCTGCAACTGCAGCGGTAAGTACAACTACTGATGGAACTGACTTGGCTTTTACCGTTAGTGCTGGTTGGAATTTACGTGCTACATCAGAGGCAATTTCTACTACAAGTGCTACGCAACTTGTTAAATATCCATTTTTAAATGATAAAACAAATGGTGTTTTAGTTTATACATATAATATTGCAACAAATGCGTTTGAAGTATATAGTCCAAATGGTTTTGTATCTACATTTACAGGTACTCAGTTTACATCTATTAATCAATATGAAGGTTTTTGGGTTAAAGTAACAAATTCAAAAACATATACAATTGCAACAGCAGCAGCAGCTGTAACAGCAAGTTTACCTGTAACAGATGGTATTATTGGTGATCCTGGATCATTAATTACGGCGGCAGTTCTTGCAGACAACACAATTAATAACTTTTCGACACTGTTGAAGTTTGGACCAGAAACAAGACTGGCTTCTACATCTTTAAGTTCATTTAGTGGAAGTAGAAATGGGGCTTTAACTGATCTTAATGCTACAATGCGTGCATCTTCAAACCAGATTATTACTTTACGTGATAATCTTATCACTGCTAAAAACAGAGTAGATGATATGGCTCAGCAGCTTAGTTTAACAGGTTTTGTAAGTGTAAGTACTATTAGTGGGCCGATTGCTAAAGTTAGTAGTTTGATTGATGATCTTAACCAAAGTGTTTATCAAATATCAGGAGTAGGTCAGAATAAAGACTTTAACCTTAGCGAAGCAAATAGTTCTATTATATCATCAATTAATTATACAGATATATCAAACATAGGTTTTGGTAACTATCTAGACTTATATAGTACAAATGGTAATACTACTGCACTTGATCCTATTTTATTAGATGCTGTAAAAGGTAGAGATAAAGTGGCTGCATTAAAAAGTTATTTAGATTTATTAGCTACTTCATTTGTAGATATAAATAGCACTATGATTGATTTAAATTCTTCAGTAACTACAGCAGGAAATGGATCTGATGTAAATGCTACTGTTACAATTACCGCTCCAGATGTCAATTCTTCGGCTGAAATAGTTAAAGTTGTAGACATTGTTATTGGAGAAGATGCTACTGATGGTTCAGAGATAAATGGTTCTCACTCTGTATTAATTACATTTACGACGTCAGGTGGTACGCCATCATCTATTGCGCTTGATTTTAATTCAACTAGTGGTGGCACTTATACTGATGCCACAGTAGCAGCAGCGATTGCTTCGCTAGGGATTACATATCCAGCTGATACTAATGAGAGTGTTTTAAAAGTTATAGAGTATGCTATAGATAATGATGCAACTATGAGTGCATTAATTAATACTGATAAAAATGGCACAACAGCTTTAAATAGTGATAGAAACTTGACTGTATATGGTAAGTCTGGAACTGGTAACTTTGGTTTGGAAGTTTCAGTTTCAACTGTTTATCCAGGTGCAACAGCTGGTGATCTAGGTGAAATGAATACATCACTTATAACAGCTTATGATCCAGCTGTCACTGGGACTTCTCAAACTTCTACATTAACATTTGATGGAACTTTCAGAGGTGGTGATGTAATAGAACTTAATATTTCTGCTATCGAAGATGTAGCTTCAGGAACAAATATCCATTCAACAACAATTGGTTTTATGGACACAAATGTCTCTTTAACATTAACTGCAGATAAAACAGGAGCAGAGGTTGCAGCGCTACTTAATACTGAGATTGACAATGATACATCTTTCCATCCTTGGGGAGATGTGACAGGTGATACAACTGGTACAAAATCTATTTCAAGTAACTCGATTACATTAGATGCTAATGACACTTTTATTGGTAGAGGGTATACGTTGCTATTAACGGTAAATGGTAACGCAGCTATCAGTACGCTTGCAACCAGCACTAATGCAGCAGCAAATGCAATTTATATTGCTACAGCTACCTATAAAACGTTAAATGACGCAAGTGGTTCAACAAGTATTGTGAGCTGGGATGCAAATGCTTCTAACTTCCATCAGGCAGTTGAGGGATTAAGATTTACCTCTTTATCTGTTGATGGGACAGTATATACAGATAGTGCAAGTAGATTGGTGTGGAGTCTTGCAGAAGAGTCATCACTCACTGGATGTGGGGCATCAAACAAATATAATATTAATACATGGGCATTACCTACAATTCCTGAGTTAATCACACTTTATGATGGTTCAACTGCTAAAATGTCAAGCACATGGTTAACAGCAGTAACTGGGGATACTTCGTTCAATCTAAGCCCTAGTATAACAATTACGCCAACATCTAATATAGATAAACTGTTCTTTGTATCTAAAGACGGAAATGTATCTAATAGTGTAATTACAGTTGAAACAGAAAGAAGAGTATTAAGTGCAACAGGAATGACTGTCCGTGAGTACAATAGTACAGATACTTCAGTTCATATGTCACCTCACTGTGTTGCACAGCAAGCTTCTACAACAGATTTCGATGAGTATTATAATACAAATAGATTTGGAACTAGTAATACGTTGACAAATCTTAGTACTACGGTACTAGCTTCTTTGACTAATGCTGATAAAGTAGTTGCTGATAGTGCACTAAACATTGAATGGGAGAGAAAAGTTACTGTAACGTCTAGTACATCTCCATATGATACATTTGCAAATGCAGAGTATTACTGTGCAATTCTAAATCATGGTGGGCAAACAGACTGGAGACTACCTACTATTGAAGAGTTGACTTCATTGAACTTATTTGACATTGAAGCTCGTTATAACTTGACTCAAAGCTCAACAGGCTTAAATAGAAGCACACTATTCTTGTACGACTTTAATGATAGTAGTAATTACTGGTCAAGTGATATTAACACTACAGATAATTATAAAGTAATAAATCCAGTTGAAGATATTAGTAATACTAATATGTTCGGTACTACATCACCATCAACTGGAGCTACAAATACTCGTGTTATCTGTGTTCGTAATCAATAGTTAAATTTATGTTGAGGACTAGTTCCTCAATATATTTTGGAATACAAAATGCTTAATCATGTGTAAAAGGAGCATTTAATGAAGCTTTTACACATATTTTTAACTTTCACACTTATATTAAACACACACTTTACCTCCTTTTTTGCGGCGGACACTAATGCTCCGCCACAAATTGCTGACACATTAGGTGCTAATACTGGACAAGTTCCAAATGAGTTAGTTACAGTAAGTGGTATTGATGATGGTCAGACAATTGCTACAATTAAGTCTCCCTCTTTAAATATTGCTTTAGTACCATCATTATCAGTTGCATATACAGGTAGAACCTTTAGTACACTTCTATATATTCATAGCTATAGTTATTATATTGAACGTTTTGATGGTGAGGGTGTACCAAAAGTAATTACATTAAATGCAAATGGTACTACCACACTTTTTTCACCAATAAGTGTTAAGCTAAAATTAGATGCATTAGTTACAGGAAACTATAGAGTAAATATTGCTCCATATTTTATACATAAAGACACTGATCAAAGATATATAGGTGGTACGACATCAATAAGCTTTAGTGTTTTAAATGATAATCAAAAACCTATAGTTATAAAAATAGCTGATGTTAATGTAACAAAGAACTTTGGTGATATTGATATACCAGTCACAATTTTAGAACCAAATCCAAATGATTCTTTTACATCTTTAGTAATCTCTACAAATAGAGATGATTTAATCTCACATTCACCTGATATTGAGTCTAAAAAAATTATTCTAGATGATGCACCACAAAAATTCACTGGTATTGTAATTCAAAAGAAAAAGATCGAGGGTTTTATTCGTATACGAACACTTCCCTCAGTTACAGGTGAGGCGATAGTGACAGTAAATGCGATAGGCGGTGGAAAAATATCTGCGCCAGTATCATTTAAAGTAAATATTAATGAAGATAGAATAGTTTTAGCACCAGGTTGGAATTTGAGCTCTTTACCGATTGTAAAGAGTATTGATAAAATTGCAGATGTATTTAATAATGTAGAAGCAATTTACGCTTATCAAAAAGATAATTGGTTACTGTATGAACCAAATAAAAATACTAATACATTAACTAAAATGAAAGATGGCTGGGGGTATTGGATAAAGTCTTCTTCGTATCAAACGGTACTATTTACTGAAGGTGATGAATATGATCTTTTTGCTGGAGGATATGAGGAACAATTTACTGGTACTTGGAATCTTTTAGGTGTTGGAAAAGAGACAACAATATTTATTCAAGATACAAATATTTGGGTATATAGAGATGGTAAATGGGTTAACTCTATTTTAAATGAAGGTGATCTTACACTTAAAAGAGGTGAAGGTTTTTGGCTTAAAATATAAAAATAATACTATTTTAATTAAATAGTTGGTATATTGCCTATTATACGAGGGGTGTGCCATGCTTCTAGGGCAGTCAAACAGTCAGCTTCAAACTGTTGGTTCTCAATCTTTTGTCACTAAAAGTGACAGTAGTGTAACGTCTAGTACACTTCTTCGTGTCTACTCAGAATCTATATCGACAAATTCAGGAAGTTCTTTAACTTTAGAGGACTTTTCACAAAATAAGTTTACTCATCTAACAAATTCTATAACTTCTTCAAACAGTGCAATAGGTCTGCTAGATGTTGCTATCACTGGGGTTAATAAACAATTGGATGTGGTTGCTGAGATGGAAAAACTGTTAGAAGAACGTAAAAAAAATCCTCTATCAGGTAATTATTTTAATGAGCAGATACAACTTTTAGCAAAAAAATTCGATGACATTGCATCTTCTGCAATTTATGATAATAAAAGTGTTTTAGATAGTCCAATTAAGCGTAATTTTTTAGCAAATCAGACAACAGAATTTGCAAATATTGAGACAAATAGAGTTACATCTAAGAGTTTAGAAGAGTCGTATAAAGAGACCTACCAGCCAATTTTGTTATACAATGAAAATGAAGCTTTTGGAACAGTTGACATATCTTTAGATTCACAAACATTAAGTGCAACGGTGGGCCATGCTAGTGCAGAAGGTTTTGGAGCAGTCGCAAGTACTATAAATTCTTTAACATCAACTACAAAAGTCTCAGCTAGTAGTGAGGTAGAGTATAGGGCATTTGCTTCAACTGAGATAGCATCAGGGCAGACTCCATCAAATTTTACTTTAAATGGTCAATTAATTGGTGCAGTTACTGTTCAAGATAGAGATAAAGATGATGCATTAACAAATGCGATTAATGCATTTAGTACTCAAACAGGATTAGTTGCTTCAAAAGATAATGGCGTATTTGTGCTAAAAAGTACAGATGGGCGTGGTATAAAAATTGAGGGAGACAATGACAAGTTAAGTGCTATAAATATTATTGACATCAGTAAAGTCCCAGCAGGTCAAACAGCAGGTGTGGCACAATTTACACCAGGAGATACATTAACAGATTATGAATATAATTTGCAAAACTCTGTAAATATAACATCTTTTAGCATTGATGAATTTGATGGTGATTTTGGTGTTTTTGATGTTTTTGTAAAAAATGGTTCAGATGCTGAGGTTCAAGTTGCAAATGATATTCTCTCTTCGGGTGATAATGTATCAAAACTTCAAACAGTAGATATTAGAACTACTTTTGGAGATAAAGTTATTATTCGCCCAGAGGGTTCATTAGGAGGATATTGGAGATTAGATGGATTAGAGGTATTTGGTAAAGCAAATACAGACTTATTTCAAGCAGGGAAACTAGAGATAGATAAACCAAATAGCGATAGGATTATTGGAGATAGGGGGCTTAAATCATTTAATCGTAGAGCAGAGCTTGGTGTCTCTTTTAGCGATATATCTTTTGTTACTGATAGTGATGTAACTAATGCTGAAGCTATGTTAAAGTCAGTTAGAACACAATTAGAGAATGTTAGTAAATCTTTAAATACGCAAAAAAGCGGATTTGAGGCATATAATTCTGTTACGGTTCAAACATTAACCTCCTCTTTTTCACTAAATCAAAAAAGTGTTTCGCAAAATGATGCGCTCTCTTTTAGTGAAATTTTATCTGATGCGGCTGGTTTTGCAAAAGCGCAAAGTGTTCGCTCATCTGTTGACATACAGCTACTATTAGGCGAACCAAATGGTGCAATCTCTCCAATTCCTGAAGCTTCTCAAAGTGTTTTGTTTAATGAGGCAGTCTAAATAATTATTTTGCTAAAATTTCTATATGATAAATAAATTAAAAATTGAATTTTTAGATGTAGTGACTCCGTCTGATACAGCCGTCTCAGCAGCACGTACATGTTATGCAGCAAAAGGGTTAGTTAAACCTGAAAAAAGCTCACAATGGGCTCGAAAAGACGCTTTACTTAGCTCTGTTTTTGAAGCTGGTCATCACACGACTTTACAACATACTCATATAACTATGATGATTGAGGGAATGAGTCGTCACTTAATTTGGCGCCTACTTCATGCTCATCCATTTTATAATAGTGAACAAGTTAGTCAAAGATATGCAAAGATGAGTGGTGATGCTTTTGTTTACCCTAAAAATGCAGTTTCTAAAGATTGGCAGGAGTATTATAAAGCGCAATTTGATGATTATGAAGAGTTAATAGAACTACTAATGGACGATGCTTCAGCACAAACACCAAAGTTTCGCCAAAAAGATGTTGTAAAAAAAGCTCAAGAGATGGCGCGTTATGTTTTGCCTGGTGGCATGAGTGCATATCTGTACCATACTGTTAATGTAATTACCCTATTGCGTTATATTGCTGTTGCTCAGACATTAGAAGAATCAGCAGATGAGGCGAAAGAGTTTGCAGATATTATTTCTAAAAAATTAATTGAGCTTGATTCATCATTAAAGCCACTTGTTGAACACGCTCAAAAATCTTCACCAAAATGGGCGAAGTCATCACTCTCTAAAATTAAAGAGATACATAATATAAAAGAGAATCAAAAAGTTAAGGTATTTGATGTTGTTGGTACATTTGAGGTAGATGCTAGCGATAATTATGCGGATGTGCTAAGGTTTTCACAAATGATACCCGATGAGGGAGTATTAGGTGGATTTAGTACATATATAAAATTATCTCTCTCAGCTGATGCTCAAAATCAGCGTCACAGAAAAAGTCCAGCAATAAGACCATTAATAGAAGAAAATTACCATCAGAGTTTTTATACACCACCATTAATTGAGAAAAATGAAAATGCATTAAAGGTTTATAGAAAATCAATTCAAAGAAGTTATGATTTTTTTGAAAAAGAGTCTAAATCTTTAGGTTTTTCTGAAGCCGTATATGCACTTAGCAATGCACATGAAATTGAGTTAATTGAGAGAAATGATTTTAGTTCGTTTCATCATAAGGCTCAAATGAGGTTATGCTATAACGCACAGCAAGAGATTTTTGATATTGTATATGAGCAAGTTAAGCAGTTAAGAGAACAGAATATTGAAGGCTCAGATGAGTTCCTTCCACCATGTACAGTGCGAGCTGCAAATAAAATTTACCCAATTTGTCCAGAGGGAAGTCGTTTTTGTGGAGTAAAAGTTTGGAAACTTAATTTTGAAGATTATCAACGTAATATTTAGTAGTCAATCTATTGACAAACCGTCAATTGGCTATCTTTCATCTTAAAATACTTCACCGTATCAAAGCCTATAAACTCACTAATATCTGGGATATTATTAAAATTGTCAGTTTTAATACCTAAATCAGTTAAAATCTCTTTAATTGGGTTATTATTAGCATATTTGTGTATTAATGAAACTGCTCTTTTTATAGATAAATCGTTAAGTAGTAAGTTTTCTTTTAATTTTGCTACGACATCTACTGCTTCACTTTCAAAGTACTCAAAGTTCATATCAAAATCTCTAAAGTCGGTTATAATATTTTCATACTGAGAGTATTTGTTAACAAACTCCATATTCATAAAAGTATCTTTGAACGCATCAATATTCATAAAAGTACCGCTTATTCTCTCATAAATGGTACTAGTTTGGTCATCAAAATAATATGCATACTCTAAATCACCAAATATTTTAGTAGAAACCATATTTTTGCCATTAATTTTTGAGTAATATAACAGACCATCAGCTCTTTTATAAATTAAATCTTCCGTATCATTTTTTTCTACTTCTGTTAATCCTACGCTTATTGTTACTTTCTCATTTTTTAAAGTTTTTAAATTATTCTCAACACTAATTCTTATATTTTCAGCAACAATTTCAGCTTCATATATTGATGTTTGAGTAAATAAGATAACAAACTCCTCTCCTCCAATTCTAAATAGGTAGTCACTATTTCGAATATGAGATTTAATTAAGTTAGTTAATTCTATTAATACTTCATCACCTAAATTGTGTCCATGAATATCGTTTATTCTTTTGAAATCATCTATATCAAACATCATTATGGAGAAAGTCGTGTCGTATCTATTAAATTGTGATAATAATTTATTAATATACTCATGATAAGATTTTCTATTGTAGATTTGAGTTAGATCATCTACGTACGTTTGCAATTCTAGTTTTTTTTGAGTTAAATGAAGTTCTGTAACGTCTCGACTAATTCCTAAAACTCCTATGCACTCATCATCATATTTAAATGGAATCTTTTGCGTATGTTGATAAACATTTTTTTCATCTTGATATTTGACCCACTCATAATTAGACACTGTTTTATTACTTTTGAGCATTTCAATATCTTTTTCTCTAAACAAAGATGCTGTGTCATTATCAAATAAATCAAAATCACTACTATCTATTATCTCATCTTTTGATTTTCCAATAAATTTAGTAAACGCATCATTACAATTAAGATAGATAAAGTTTTTATCTTTTAAGAATATCAAATCATCTGCATTGTCGATGATTGATTGTAGTATTACTTCATTGTTTTTAGATTGATTTTTTTCCATACTCTAATTATACATTTATTTATGTTTTAAATAAATTACTCAACTTTCGCATATAAATTCTATTAAATATACTAACAATAATTCAGCATTAAAATCAATAAACAGCCACTTTAAAATATAGGACAAATATTAAAAAAACTATAAATGAAGGCTTTTTATAGGACTTAAAAATTATATAAAAACTGTGATAAGTGGAATATTTAAGAACCCAATTCTTGAAGTGCTTCGTGATATAAAAATTACAAAGATTCTAAAACAAAGAAACTTTGCTAAACGTAGTGACACATGTAGACCATTTCAAATACTATTGCACTTTGTCTATATGATTGTGCTGACTAAACTACAATCTGCATTTATTAAATAAAGTGACGATGCCTACAGTAAGGACACTTATTATCGCTTTATCAAAAAAGGACACTAGAACTGGTGGAAGCTATTGATATTGAGTGTTCAAATACGTTCATTGCATAAAGAATGTGAGCATAGAGTACTAATCATTTATGATACTGTTGAACCCAAACGTGGTAAGCAAATTGAAGAAAGTTGTAAATATATGTGGAGCAATAAAGAGCACAAAAGTGTTAATGGATTTAATATTGTATCACTAAATTATACTGACACTCATTCAACATTTCAACTTGATTTTTCTATTAAAATGAACGATAGTCTTCGTAAAGAGATTTCTGATTTTACTACAAAAAAGAACATTTTAGTTGTATGTAAAGAAGAGAATAAAATTTTTGAAACACTTGTTACAAGAATTACACTCTATATGTTTACTTACAGCATCGTAAGCTATATTAATCGTATGAACAGTGAAACTTCAGACACTTTGAGAACTCTTTATGGATTTAAAGAGTGAGCTTAAAACTCTTGCTATCTCAATGCAACTTTTCTTAGAAATATTGACTAAAATCTCTGATATTGAAAATGTTGTCAAGGAGAATAAAGATATGCTCACCATTATCGCCGTATTAAGTGCTTGCTCCAAAAAAGAACTTGGTTTTATGTGCTAAAGCTGAGTAAATTATATTAGTAGGTAAGTTAACTATTTTAGATAAAAATGCTATAACTCAATTATCTCTAATCTGTAAAAACATTTTTTTTAATCTATTCAGACGACTCAGTATATTGTGAATACTTTTATCTGTTGATGTTTCTAAGATATATTGAATAATCAGATATTCAAATTCATTATTTAATTGCACTGTTTTCATAAAGAGAGTATATATAGGAATAAATTATATAAAACTTAAAGTTATTAATTGATTTTAAATTTAAGTAATAGTGTTACATATTTTCCAACTATCTTACTCCACGACAATTATAGGAACAGAAATAGCTTAGTCATCTAAAAAGTGATTAAACATGCAACATTTAGAAAGAATGAAAGAAGTATTTTCCCAATATTACAAGTGGAATCCTAAACGAATA
>Ga0316206_1000635_pt1 | contig 41927 bp, 30 predicted proteins | sample 6monthpyrite_MG_FD_204942 | JGI IMG/M metagenome (GOLD analysis project Ga0316206, IMG submission 204942) | Microbial mat bacterial communities from mineral coupon in-situ incubated in ocean water Damariscotta River, Maine, United States -... | ecosystem: Environmental > Aquatic > Marine >...
TATTCAGAACTGGCCGAGCAAAAATTTGCATTAGACCAGCATTCCATTGTTGCGATAACGGATGTAAAGGGAACTATTACGTTCGTTAACAGTAAGTTTTCAGAAATCAGCGGATATTCACCGGCAGAGCTTATTGGACAGAACCATCGTTTGTTAAATTCTGGTCATCATGATGTTTCGTTTTTTAAAGAAATGTACAGGGAAATATCAAAAGGTCATGTCTGGAATGCAGAGATATGTAACTGTACAAAGAACGGTAGTCTGTACTGGGTTGATACAACCATTGTGCCGTTTAAAGGAGAAGACGGAAAACCAAAAAGTTATGTGGCGATTCGTACCGATATTACGGAAAGAAAAAAAGCAGAACTGGAATTGCTCGAAGCCAAAGATTTGGCTGAAGCGGCAGTCGTTGCAAAAAGTGAATTCTTAGCCAGTATGAGCCATGAAATTCGCACGCCAATGAATGGCGTGCTAGGTATGTTGAGTTTGCTGCACAACACGGAACTGGATGAAGTACAAAAACACAGAGTAGAAATTGCACAAAGCAGTGCGCAGTCATTACTGACATTAATCAATGATATTTTGGATTTCTCAAAAGTGGAAGCCGGTAAACTAGATCTGGAAATACTGGATATAAACTTACGCCGCATGCTTGGTGAGTTTGCAGAAGGTATGGGGTATCAGGCGCAAGGTAAGGATCTTGAATTAATTCTTGATGTTACTGGCATTGATCAATCCAGAGTAAAAGGTGACCCGGGCCGACTGCGACAAATATTAACCAACCTGGTTGGCAATGCAATTAAATTTACTGAGCAGGGTGAGATTGTAATTCGCGCTGGACTGTATTCAGAAGGTAATCAGTATCGTATGAAGTGCAGCATCAGTGATACAGGTATTGGTATTCCTGAAGATAAGCTGGAAAATTTATTTGATTCATTTAGCCAGGTCGATGCATCAACAACAAGGAAATATGGCGGAACGGGGTTGGGTTTAACCATTGCAAAAAAGCTCTGTGAACTGATGGGAGGTGATATTCAGGTCAGGAGTGAAGTTGGAAAAGGCAGTTGTTTTGAATTTGAGATTTTGCTTGATAAAAGTGATCAGTCAAAACAGGTGGTTCCAAAAGTCGATATGCATTCACTTCAATTATTGATTGTTGACGATAACATGACAAACCGCGAAGTACTCAAAAGACAGTTTGAGCATTGGGGTGCAAAAGTCGTTGAAGCAGTGGATGGTCAGCAAGCCATTGAAATATGTGAAACGCTCGTAACACAAGACAATGAAAGTTTGTTTGATATTGTATTTCTTGATATGCAGATGCCAGGTATGGATGGCGCCCAACTGGGAGATTTTTTTCAAAAAGATCCGCGCTTTAAATCTATGAAATTAGTGATGATGACATCGATGGGATTTCACGGTGATGGTCGCCGGTTTGCAGAGATAGGTTTTAGTGCCTATTTCCCTAAGCCCGCAACAACCTCAGATTTATTTGATGCGCTGTCGGTCGTTGCAGATGGTGGTGATGCCTTGTCAAGCGCAGATCCATTAGTAACGCATCATTATTTAAAAACACTGGATAAAGAGACTGATGAGCAAGTAGATGACAAAGAGGGTGACTGGCCTGAGAATACAAGAGTACTTTTAGTTGAAGATAATCAGGTCAATCAAATTGTGGCCATGGCCACACTTGAAGCCATTGGCGTAAATGTTGAAGTAGCTGGTAATGGTATTGAAGCGTTAGACGCTTTAAAAAATGCGCCTGAAGACGCGCGCTTTTCACTGATTTTTATGGACTGCCAGATGCCAGAAATGGACGGCTTCGATGCCAGTCGTTGTATCCGGGCAGGGGAGGCTGGTAAAGAAAATATTGGCTTACCGATCATTGCCCTTACGGCTAATGCCATGAAAGAAGACAGAGATAAATGCCTGGCAGCTGGCATGGATGATTACCTGAGTAAACCGTTTGAGCAAGAGCAGCTTCATGAAAAACTGGTTGAGTGGTTACTTTAGGGCGGGAGCTATGAGCGAGAATAGTTTTGTATGTTTTTTAAAATCACAATTTAAGAAAATGATTTACCGTTGACATAAAGTGTTTTATATCAATAGGCTTGGTTATATATTCACTAAACCCGGCATCAAGTCCATGTTTAATATCATGTGGTGTTGCATTTGCGCTGATAGCAATAACTGGAATATTTTTGGTGTCAGGTTCAGCCCGTAATTTGTTCAGAATATCAAAACCATTCTCTTCACCAGAAAGATGTATATCAAGCAAGATTAAATCAAATGAATGAGAATGAATCAAATCCATTCCCAGTGAGGCAGTATGAGCATCAAATAACTTAATACCGGGTTTAGTTTTGAGTAAGCGTGTCACCAGTCGGAGATTTGCAGGGTTATCCTCTACATAGAGAACTTTATATTCTCCAACAGCTTCTTCCTGATTGTCTTCGATAATTACTTCTGGAGTGGATGTGGTTACGCCATTACCTGTTTGTATTTCAATCCAGAACGTTGTGCCCTTGTTTTCACAACTATCAAAACCAATGCGACCGTTCATAAACTCAATGAGTTTCTTCGCCAAAGATAATCCTATTCCTGTGCCCTCAATAGTAGTGGTGTCCGCATTAAGTCGATCAAAAGGTTCGAAAACACGATTCTGTAATCCTTTGGGAATGCCGGGGCCAGTATCAGAAATTGAAAGACGGATAAGGTCTTTCTCTTTTTCACATTTAATATCAATTGAGCCTTGCTTACGATTGTATTTAACAGCATTAGATAAAATATTGACAATGACCTGTTTAATTCGCATACGATCGGCATGAATGATCATGTTTTCGAGAGTGTCAGGCAAATTAATGCTTATCTGAGAGCTGTCGGCAAGTGGTTTGATTAACATAGTGGTTTCTTTAACCAGTTGACACAGTTCAACATCCTCCAATGATAATTGTAAGCGTCCAGATTCAACTCTTGATAAATCAAGAACTTCATTAATGAGTTCCAGAAGGTGATAGCCGCCCTTGAGAATTTCTTGAACAGAGTCGACTTCTTCTTCAGTCATGGTGCCATTGAGGTTATGTTCAAGTATTTGGCCAAAACCAAGAATGGCATTCATGGGTGTTCGTAATTCATGACTCATACGTGAAAGAAATTCGGTTTTGCTTTGGCTGGCTTTTTCTGCCAGCATTTTAGTCTTCTGTAATTCTTCTTCAGCCCGTTTGCGATCAGTGATATCCAGTGAGTAACCTACCATGCCAACAGGATCGCCCGCATCATTGCGTAACAGAGATAGTGAAAGATGAGCAGAAAATCGTTCGCCTAAGTTGTTTATCATTTCAACTTCGATTTCGTGATCGCCATTTTCTAACAGAGGTTGAATAACATCATTCTGTAAAGTACTTAACTGGTCTTCAGGATATAAAGAGGAAATATTTTTACCAATGGCTTCATCTTGTGTGTAGCCAAATAAACGTTCGGCGCCTTTATTCCAGCTGCTTATGGTTCCATTGAGATCGGTGCTAATAACTGAGTCATGAATCTGGTTAAGAATGGTTGCCTGCTGTTTAATGGTAACTGTGCGCTCTTCTACGCGTTGTTCCAGTTCATCGTTAGCCAGTTTGAGCTGGTTTTCAATTGCAATACGATCAGTGATGTCACGAACAACAGCGATAAATCGAGCGTTATCATCTAAAGTAATATATTGAAGAAAGATTTCTACAGGAATGATGTGGCCATCTTTGTGTTGGTGCCGTGTTCTAAAAGTGTGTGATGCAACTTCTCCAGATAAAAACGGTTCAATGAGTTGTTTAAAATTAGCTTCGTCATAGTCGGGCTTAATGGCATAAGGTGTCATTTGCAATAGTTCATCATAGCTATACCCAACTTGATCAACGGCTCCCTGGTTTACATAAAAAAAGTTAAGTTCCTGAGCATCAAACATAAATATACAATCATGTGTCTGGTCTAGTGTGTATTTAATTTGCTGCAACTCAAGGTCAGTTTTTTTACGATCAGCAATCATCTGGCTAAAACTGACTGATAAGTCATTTAGTTCCTTGATAGATGACGAACTATCTGGCGTTATGTTGAGTGAGGTTTTACCCTGACCATAGGTAACCAGTTTGCTGGCTAAATCAGTGATGGGTCGACTGATCCGTGAACTTAGGGCAATAGCAATTAAAGAAATGATAACAGTAATAAATAAAGCTGAAATGATCTGGCTTTGGGTGGCCTTCCTAATAGTTGATGTATGGGCTTCTGCGTCAATACCAATGTGTAAGTGTGCATCGAGTCCCTGAATTAAAGCATAACTCACATCGAATATTTTTTTATGCCCGATATAAATGGTGCGCGTGTTAGATGAGGTTTTAGCGCTATGATCGCCAGACACACTTGTTGGAACAGCGTTATCGAAAGTACTGGTAAGTATCTCACCACTAAAATCAACCACCATGAGATAGGCGATAGCATCATTGGATGAAATCACTCTTTTTAACACATCACGCACGGCCACTTTGTCACGTGAAATTGTTTCAGTGGTTATGGCTTTTGCAATTGCCTGAGCGGCGGTGGAACTCCAGTTGGCGTTTTCGTGTTCGATTGATTCAGTAAGAGTATTAATTGATACATAGCCCAATAACGAACTGGTAATTACTACCAGAATGATCGCGCCTAAAGTGATGCGTGTGCGTAGTTTCATAGTTTCAATTAACTCAAGTTATATATCGTAATCATTTATCTAGTGATAACTAAATGGTCATTAAATCCAGTTTGTTTGGCAGTATTCGACATTTTGCGAATATCATCATAATTTTTATCATTGGGTGGATCAAAGCGTAAAAGCAAAGCGCGGGCCAGAATTTTTTTACCCTCGGTAGTTTTGTGCATCTGTATAAAAGCATGCTGTAATTTTTTCTGTAATGCCGGTTTTATTTTGCTACTGACAACAACAGGTGGCGCGCCGGCACCAGCGGGGAATAAGGTTTCAATAATTTTCACATTCAACGCAGAAGGGTCTTTAATGTGGCGGTCAAAATCCAGTACCAGTGAATCGACGGAACTGGCATCAATCACGCCATTGGCAACCATGCGGATAGATTCTTCGTGGTTACCGGATACCTGGATATGTGAAAAATAGTCTTGCCAGCTTTTTGCGCCGAGCTGGATAAGCTTATATCTCGGCATGTTATAACCCGAGTTACTATTCCTGTCGTTATAGACATATGACTTGCCTTTGAGATCTTTCCAGCTGTTAATCGGTGAGTCCTTATGCACAATCGTGTACGAATAGTATTTGCCGGGCTTGTCCTTGTAATCGGCCTCATTGTTTCTGGTATTTGCTTTAGGAGCGATGACAGGAGTCGCGAGTAACTTTAGTTTTTTTTCAGCCATCAATTGTGTATAGGGCAAGCCGCAAATAAATCCTACCTGGATAATGCCTTGTTCAAGCAGCATGTTTGATTCTTTGTAACTGGTACCAGAAATTACGGTTACATCGCTATTAATCTCTTTGGCGATATAGGTCGCTATGTCTTTATAAACATCGAGACCCTTATTGGAGACAAAGGCGGCTGTCACCACCATATTAACTTTTTCAGCCTGTACGGTAGCCGGCAGCAGTAACAAACTGCATAGTAATACATAGAAATATCGTAAATAGGCCATGAAAAATATGGAGTATTAATTATATTGTCTAAATTGTAGCGTGAACTTGGCAGGAAGGTGTTAATACACTGTAAAAATTGAGCATGAAGGCGTTATCTACATATTGATATGATTTAGTGAGATTTATTAACTGACTACTTGCTAGAAGAGCGAATTTTGGTATGTGGTAGTGAAAATGGTACGCCTGACAGGAGTGTACTTGCGTGTGTATGCCTACATGGATGTAGGTAGTAGAGCAATGCAGGAGCAATTGCCGAGAAGACACGTAAATCATGCGTGCGCAGCACCCTAGTTATCTTTATATGAGTCTGTTTGTGCACGTCATCATATTATGTCAATTTGAAAGCATATCTTGGCAAATGGAGAAAAAGATCAATAAATACAGCAGGTTGGGGTTGTGCAAAGGTACAAAGAATGACTATAAAAAGAAATTAAGTTTAACCATGAATATAATGCGATTGGTTTCAAGTTATTGTTTAAAGTAAATGTGAGCATCGGGCTTTATGTTTTTTTTTGATTTCAAACCCCATAAATCCTATTTAAATCATAGTTTGTCTGGATTCAATCAGAAGCAGCTATTGAACTAGAGACATACCTATCTAGAAAAAATACTGAAAGTAGACATTCAACGGTTGAGCTGAGATCTGGCGCGTACTTTTGCGCCATTATGCTCAAGCGATTTGTTATATTTTTTATTTATAATATTTAAAAGCAATTAATACAAAAGAATAACTTATGAGAATTATTAGGAAACCTATCAAATACCCTAATATCCCTCCCGTAGTTAGTCGTGAAAAAGCATTTGATAGAGGCTTAAATAGAAGTAAGACTCTCGCATATTTAAATTTTTCAACCCGATAGAATACAAACACAGTAACTATTGTAATAGCAGTCCATACTATGCCTGCTGTACTACTTGAAATAGTTATTAGAGTATCAAAAATCCATGAGGGTATTATTGCATCATTAATACTACTTGGTAATTTCTCGCGTATCTTGTCTAAGTAGATTAATGTAAAAGGAGCGATAATGGCAAATAGCAGCAGAATAGTAGATCTTGCTGAGTTTGATGCAGATAGACCAATACTTATATTTCGTTCAGCTTTTTGGGCTGTAGTTTCCATTGAACCAAATATATTATTTAAATAATTAAATTGAAACTCATAATTTTCATCTGAAATATATTTTTTTTGCTTACATGATTCAATTAACGACTTAGCATAGCAATTGACACCTTTGTTATCATAAAGTCGATGATAGCCTGTTGAACTATGTTCACGCTTCATTGCTACCATACTTTCCTTTAGGTCATCTAGCAGCTGTTCTCCAATTTCTTTTTTATTGCTTGGAACTAAATGAATAGTCGTAAGACTATCTTCACCTTTATTATGATGCTGATGAACATGGATTGAGTACTTTAAATAGTAAAATGCTTGCCTAACAAGAGTAAATTCATGTAAGTGGCCTTTGTCTAATCCATGATAATCAAGATCAGTAAAGCCAGATCTGTCGATTTCAAATGGTACTTTGTAATATTCAATATTCTCAAACTTATCAAGTTGAGATTGAATTTCGCGGAATTCGGAGCCTACTCTTATATCTATTTTGTTACGTTGAGCATCCTGTATTTTTTTTCTTAAACTTTTTATCTTTGTTATAATTTTGTTCCAGTCGTTTAACGTACTACCAATCTTTTTAGGTATAATATAAACACATCCTTTTATACCGCTATTATTTGTAGCATTCCCTAAAACGACTATACGAAACCTCCCGTCTCCTTTACTACCATCTTTCCAGTTATAACACGATGTTAAACATATATACCGATGATATTGAATCAGTCCACTTTTATCATCTAAAATTATTTCGTTTTTTAAAGAAAGGTCTGGTTCAAAATGGTTAATTGTTAGAGCACTAAATTTACCAGCTAGTCCACATTTTATATGTTTAAAAAATAGCTTACCTGCAACACATGGAACCCACCCTATATACTTTCTCATTTCCCTGTTTCTTCCCCAAGGTTACATAAAAAAAGGGCAATAAAGCCCTTTTATGCCAGAATAAGATATTATTATATTTTTAAAAGAATGATCCCAAGAAAGAATTAGAGACTTTACTATCAGGCTGAATTTTTCCAGATTCAGTTCTAACCATTCCATGACAAGCTCTTGAGCCTGATTGTATTAGGTGCTTGATATCACTAGTAGAGGTTTCTAAAGAAGTAATTTGTTGCGTCCCGTATGTAAACTTTAGAACTAATAAACCTAATATAAAAAAAACAATCGCTAATATCAGTAGTAATTCAAACATAACCTAGACTCCTATGACTCTTCACTGTCTTTAATCTTTTAGATGTAACTAATACGATTAACTGTAGATGAAAAGCTTTTATTTTTTGTTATTGATTACGATCATTAACCACAGTATTTCTCGCGGGTGCGGAATTCTAAAGTAATTCTTAGCCTAATACAACATAATTCGCAAGATAAATGCAAGTAAATTCGTCATATTAGAAGCATTTTAACCACTTTTTGGTGCTTTTTAATCAAATATAATGAAATTTTACTTAGGTGTCTTTATTTAATACTCTAATTAGAGTAATCCTCATTTGATCAATCATATCAAGATCGACATTAAAGCTGCTTGGTAAAAAATATAACAGTTTAATAAACGAGACCCCGTGTCCCGTTATACAATTTTAAGTTGCACTTTTTACACTTAACTTTATGCCTACAGGCAACAGTGAAACTATGATACCAAGGCCTACCAATATTGGCTCATAGTTTCCCTCTGGATCTTTGATCCACATACCCACTATTAGCATAGAAATAAGCAATAAGATTGCTTCAAAGCCCCAAAACAATTTTTCCAAAGGTGTCATACTGCTACTTAGCTTAAGTTTGACCACTTCAGTGTTTAGTGAGTTTTGAAATGTTGCAAGATCTGTAGCCATGCTTGACTCCACATCAGGCAGCATGCGCTCATATAAATTTGAGATATTGGCTTGCTCTGTACTTTTTTTGAAATAGGGAAGTGCTTTAGACGTATAAGACTCATGGGCAGATATCGCTAATGCCTGAATGTCATTTTCAATATTCTGATAGTAAGATATTTCCATAGAGTGAATATGATCAATGACGGCCTGAAACAACTTATAATTGCCTTCGCTAATAAATTCCATTGTACGTTTAATAGTGTCACCAGACCTTAGTCGCCCATCGGCTGAATGCTTAGCTAGCATTGCCCTAATGTCATCATCAAGAGTTCTGATTAAGTCGTCTACGACGAGTCTCAGTTTTTCTTGGAAGTTTTCCTTAATTTCTGGATGCATCATTGCTCCGGTTTAGTAACTAAACGCCTAAACAACTGTCAGCGTTGATTTTTTTGTTATGCGATATTATAAATATTGAACTAATAATTTGGCTAATAAAGTATTTTCTGAATTTTCAATAAATAACTGTCTTTTAAGTGATTTTGGTAGTTTGCATGATAGTGTTTCTTCAAAGCTGTTTTTAATGTTTAATTTTGAATATTTAATAAATGAAAATAGGTTCCATGTATTAAGTTTAACGCCAGGCCATAACCCAGAGAAAAGTGAATTTGCATCTAGCATTGATGTCTCAGATTTAGAAGTTTTTAATTTCTTTTTAATAAAGGACGGAATAGAACCTTTACAGCTTTTGACGTCCCATATATAAAATAGCCCTTCATTACTCCAATAAATATCTTCAAAATAAGCTGGCTTATTATCTTTGTTAACGACTTTAATTGAAAGTATGGATTGTGTTTCTTCTTGTAGGGGTATGATTTTATGTTGCAAGAACATACCAATTGGTTGTTTTTTTGGTTTTAAATTTTCAAGATTTTTCCTTTTCGAATATTTAAATGCTTTATAAGTAATATACGCTGAAAAAACACCCGTTGTTGCTCCAATTGCCTCGATAATCATTTATGTCTCCAGTATTTGTGTGACTTATTTTTTTGGGTATAACGATTAAGCTCAGTTGAGAGCAAAAGTGAGGCGACGAGAGGAGCGTCGCTTTTGCGAATCAACTGGAGCACTTTGATAGTGTTATTCGCATAGAGTATATGCGACAACTGTTAGCATCCGCCCCTTCTAACAGTGGCTAGTTTAACTGGCTTATGCTTAACACACTTTAAATAAGCACTAGTACCATTAGATGCCCTTACTCCATGAGTCGAATTATCTACATAACCACAGCAGTAATCCTTTCTTCCTTTAGAAGAATCATCATCTTCAATATCTAACGCACTTACTATTTCTTCAAAGGCATCGGCTGAAAGTTTAACATCACCATTTTCATCAAATTCAATTAATATGTCATTGCTCATTTTTTATTACCCTTAGTTTGAGGTTGAATTGTTATTAATGATTTTATTATTGTCTATGACAGTTGAATTAACGAGACACCATGTCTCGTTATGCATTTACAACTAGACCCTGTTATATCACTATTTCTAAAATATAATCAATAATGTAGGCCTGTTGTATTGATAATGTCCAAAGTTGGTTAAGATAAATACATTAGGATATATTGCTATTGTTAATCGAATACTACCCGACCAAGTTTAAAAGCATCTGCTGATGCTGTGAATCTATTGTGTCGATCTCGTTGCTGACAATGACGTAGTGTTATGTGCTCTTTCGCATATATTTGTTTCTTTATTACATCGGTATCGGGTTTTATCAATATTGATGTTGTAATAACTCTGTTTTGTAGTGTTTCAACCACTTTTAGAAGTTCATGCCATTTCTTTTTAAAGTATGGATTTCGACATAGTGCAGGGAAAGCATTATAGACAAGTTGCATTAATTCAAGATGTAACATATTTTCTTTATCGTTTTCTGCTTTGCGTAGTAAATATAACAGTGCAAAAAATCCATATTCATCTCCCCGCTGTGAGAGCGTATATGTGTCCTGTAGTAAAGCGAAGTTTGGTGGTAGATAAGGATTTGTAGTGAATTTATCATTAGGAAAGTCCCAGAAGTCAAAATCACTTTTAGTTATAAATGGATCAGCGAGTTTTAACAAAGCTTTATTGGATATTGGTTTTGGTTCTAGTAGTGAAAATATCGGGCTTCTATAGATATGGTCACTTCCAGGCAATATTGTGCATATCTTTGAGACCTTTTTATCAGTTGCATGATGCTTACCATTTAACCATTTTCTTACAATGTTAGATGACTCTAATGAGTTTTCACTTATTAGTAAATCTAATTTAGATGGATTCAGGTCATAATCGTTGAATATTGATTCAAGCCATAGCTGAGTTCGAAGTACTTTTACAAAATTGGTACGACGTTGTCTTTTACCGAGTGATTTAGTTAACTTTTCAGCAATAGTTTTGTGCATTTTTATTCCAGGTAAAGATAACCTTCTTCAGAAGCTATTAAATTTACCCTTATAGCATATATCAAGATTTGATAAGTTGTTAAAAATATGTACAGAACACGACAGGTGTGTAAATGCCAGGACATAAAACAACAGAGAATCAGTGTATTGATATTATTCGTAGTAAATATGGTGAATTGCTTACTCTAGAAGAGCTTGCAGATATATTTAAATATAAAACAGTAGGAGCTGTTAGAAAGGCGCATTCTAGAGGCACATTGCCGGTGGCGTTGTATAGATTTGAAAATAAGAATGGTTTTTTTGCAAAGGCCGAAGAAGTTGCGAAAACAATTGAAGAAATGAGGATTGTCTAACTGGGTCTAAGTCAGTCCAATAAATTACGGAGAAGTTAAAATGTGATAGTCAAAATAAAACGCGAACTATTAAAGTCCGCGTTTCAAATTGATTGTTAGCACGAGTACTAACAGTAGATCAGCGTCTCTATTATTACTCCAATCTTTCAATCAGTCAATATTTGTCTTTATGGGCAAACGGGCAGCTATTGTCTGTATAAAAGAAATATGTGTATTGAGAGAGGGGAGATAAATAAGAATGCTTAGTGATGAAAGGCTTAAGGAATATTGTAGAGGTAAAGGTGTTCGTGAAGAGGGCTTAGAATATATATTCAAAACAAAATTGGCTCCAGCAAGATTAGCAGAGTTTTCCAAGAATAATGTCTGTTCTGCAATTTATTCAAAAAAGATGGGAGTGACAATACAAGCAGAATCGAGAGGAGTTGAAGAATCATATGTAATTGAATGTGAGTTTGATGATGATGTCCTATGTATGTGGGATCAGCCAGAACCAATAGTGATCAATATTACGTACAAAAATGGTGTAGTTGCAAAGAGAGAATATCACCCTGATTTTCTAGTAGTTAGTAAAAATGGAATTTATGTTGTTGAAACTAAAGGCGAAGATAAAGTAATAGAGAAGCTAGAAAATAATCAAGAAGATTGGATTCATGTTGATGGAGAAGTAATTTTTAAACCAGCTAGGGAAAGGTTCTCTGAAATGGGGTTGGAGTTTAAGGTGTTTCCTGGAAATTACTTCAATGACTATAGGAGGGAGAATCTTAGATTGTTACTAATGGCATCATGGAGTGCTGGGAAAGCTAGTGAAGGTGATAAGCAAAAAATAAAAAATACCTTGATGATTTCACCATGGATTTCTATGTTTGATCTCAAAAGAAATGCAGGTCTCGATGATTACGTACAAATATTCAATCTAATTAACGATAAAGAATTGTATTTTCTAATCGATAAAGAGTTGTTGTCTGAGCCTGAACACTGCTATGTCGCACTCACTTATGAAGGAGCTTTGGATTCGCGAAAACAGCGAGAGTCTGATGCTAGGCTGATGGGGGTGTTCGATACTGATCAGGATGATTATGTTTGTGTTCCAGATGAAAAAGAGATGCAAAGCATACTAAAAAAAATAGAGATTATTGAATTAGGTGTTAGAAATAGATCAGTTTATAGGTGGCTAGAGAAAATTAAACAAGGTGCATCTAAAGGGATGAGTAAGGTTCAGTCCCTTATGAGTAAAAGACATTTGCAAGGAAATAGAAGTCAGCGACTTGATGATGAAGTAATTGTTTTTATAAACAAGTTTATAAAAAATAACGTCGGAGATTCGAATAGGTGTACACCTGGATCGGCATATCATTTGTTTGGATCTAAATTTCGACGAAAGTTTCCTGAAAATAAAGTTCCTAGTAGAGCTACGCTTAATAATTATATAAAGAGAAAGAATCGCGTTGACCTTGAATTAGATAGAAGTGGAGTACGTACAGCTAATTCAATTGCAAACCCTTCTGAGGTCAAGGCTCGTGTATTGAGTGGTTTGTTACCATTTGTGGAAGCAAGTCTTGATCATTGTTTATTGAAGTTTAAATGCATAGTAGTTGAGGATAGCAAAAATCGATATACCGCAAAGCCATGGCTGACACTATTGGTTGATAACCATACAAAAATGATATTGGGTTATTGGCTAAGTTTTCGAAATCCCAGCAGAAGATCATGTGGCATGGTTATCAGAATGTGTATCAAACTATTGGGTCGACTTCCGTTTTGTATAGCAACTGATAGAGCATCTGAATTTAAATCTGTTTTCATGAGAGGAATGATGGCCCACTTTGGTCTTACATTACGGTTTAGGCCGGCATCATTTTCAAGATTTGGTTCGGAAATTGAACGAGAATTCGGGATGTTTAGATCGAAGTATCTCCCGCTTATAAAAGGCAATACGGTGATGGAAAAAAATAACCGAGCCGTGTCTAGTAAAAAGTCAGCAGATTCAGTGACAGAAACTACTTTATATGATTTGTGGTCAGATTTTGAAATTTATGTTGAGTGGAGAAATAAGACAATTACAGGAGACCGGAATGAGTCACCGATATCTGTATATGAAAGAAAGGTCAAGGAGTATCCCTTTGTCGGTAAGGTTATAAATTATACACCTGATATAAATGTAATTACGGCCGTCGATTGTAGAAAATATAGTTTTGATCCTGCAAGGGGAATTCATATTGATGAGCGGTGGTACACATCTTATGAATTAAATAATTATAACGGAACCAAGAAGAAGCTTGAGGTTAGATTTGAGCCTGAGAATCCTTATTTAGTTTATGTTCGAATTGATAATAAGTGGGTTGAATGTCATTCGACTGACTATAAAACGTTTAATTACACAGATCCAGTATATAGATGGAGTCAAGCAGTAGATAAACTGGATGGTAGAAAGTATCGAGATCAGGCCAAGCTAGATGCAAGTTTTGATCTTGTTGATAAAGTATTTAATAAGGGTGTTGGAGACGAATCTAATAATAAGACTGTATTACCCGGTTTAATTGATGAGGTGCCTAATGTTGAAGAGGAATCTAACAAAACACTGTTTGAAGATATTAAGGGATTGGATATAGAACCATTGGAGGTAAAAAAATGGGGCTAGATTTTGATCATTGGGTATTTAATAGTATTAAAGAAATAGAAGAAGCATATGTTCCACATAAGTATTGGGAATATGCATATGATAAAACGTTAGCTCATATCTTAACATGTCCACCTGGCGAGGTTGTATTAATCACGGGCCCGTCTAGTGTCGGAAAGTCAAAAATACTCGACTTGATATTTGAAAAAATTAAAGAGGCAAATAAGTCTGATGAAATTAAGAGGCCTGTAGTTAAGGTTGTAGCTACAAATAGGGGTGAAGCAGGTACATTTTCAAATAGATCCATAATAGAAAAGACCTTAGATGAGCTAGATCACCCTATCTATGGTATGAAATCGAAAGGTACAAGCTATGAGGAGATAAAGGCAACTCTTAAATCGGACTCTGTTTCAGGTATTAAGCTTGAGAGAGCGCTTGAGAGATATATTGAACTAGTAGATTTAAAATATTTTGGATTAGATGAGGCCCAACATCTTATTTATATAAAGGGCGGTCGTAAAGGAGCAAGGCTCATGCTTGAAAAGTTTAAGGGCATGGCTGTTGATAGAGGCTTTGTTCTGGTACTAGTTGGCGCATATCCTTTGCTAGATGTAATTAAGCTTTGTCCACATTTGATCGCTAGAAAGCATGAAGTACACTTTCCAAGGTATAGAGTTAGTGAAGAAGACTTATCTACGTTTGCTCAGATACTACTGGCCTACTCAACATTTGTTAAGCTCAAGCCTAACGTGAGTTCTTTAGTAGAGTATATTGTAGAGCTTCATCAGGGGTCTTTAGGCTGTATTGGACTATTAAAGAGGTGGCTATGTGATGGTCTAGTTGAGACAGCTGTATTAAAGAAAGAGTATTTGGATCTAGATATTCTGATGAAGGTGCTGAAGTCATATGAGGACATTGATGAAATATATCAAGAAATAAAAGCAGGCGAGAAAAAAATATATGGCAAAAAATATATCACAAGCCTGGAAACTGATAAGGGGGAATATAAAACAGTTATAAATAAAATTATAAAAAAGCATAAGCCTTTTACATCTAAACCTCGTCGTTATCCTGGAGGTGGTCGTGAGTGAAAGACTATTGATGCCGCTGGAGATTAGAGGCCTTGGTACTGTAGAGGTTGAGTCATTGAATTCTTATCTTTATCGCCTAGCATATTTTCATGGAGTTACTGTTTCTGAATTATTGGAACAGGTAAAGAATTGGTATAAGAAAAGGCTGCCTTTAAGTGATGAGTGGATTTCAAGGGCTGGTAGTGGAGGTGGCGTAGAAGTTTATGTTAGGCCTAATAACGGGACAAGAAATGTAGTTAAAATTATAACTGAGGCTACTGGAGTTGACGGCCTTGAAGCAACCACATTGTTGTCATTCTCCGAGGTTTTTCCGCATCCATTTCGATTTTTCTCATGTCAAATAAAGTGGTGTCCATTTTGTATGAGAGAAGAGTCTATGAAAGGTATAGGTTACTTTAAGCTAATTTGGATGATAACAGGCGCTGACTATTGCAACATTCATAATGTGAAATTGATATCAACTTGTTCTAAGTGTGGCAAAAGAATTTCAGGATATGGCTATATAGGTAAATTGTATGTGTGTAGAAATTGTGGAAGTGATTTGTTTGATATACCAATAACGGAGACTACATACATAGAATCATGGGATGCTGAGTCAGATATGCATAATACTATAAGGTATTTATCAGATAACCCTGCTTTTGTTTTTAAGCTGGATGATTATCATAAAAGCCTTAAGTACTTTAATGATCTTGGTTGCTTTTCTAGAGCGAGTGGGCTTTATGATCATACGATAAAATACATACGCCAAAAAAACGTTTTTGATATTGAGGCAAAGATATTAAGAAGAAATTATAACAAGAGTTTGAAGTATACGCCTAGCCTTTTAGAGGCAAGACGTTTAGCAGCAATACAGAAGGTTGATTTGCTTGATCTACTGCTCGGTAATACAGATCAGTTTGTATCCTTAGATCAGTCTCATTATGAGCTAAATATTCTAAATGAATTTTTACCCTACAAGAAAAAATCTAATCTGAAATATAACGAAATGCTGGATAGACTGCATGATTTAATGAAGCAATATAAGGACACACCAAAGCCGCTTAAGTTTTATGCTGAGAGTTTGGGGGTATCATCTAGTTGTTTGAAGCACAGGTACAAGACATTATCTCAGCGTATTCTCAGAACATATAAATTATGGAAAGAACAAGATGCATTAGATAAAAGAGTTCAAGTGCAAAAAGAAATTATCAATTATATGCAACTTAACCCTAGTGTGCTGTCAAAGCAAAAAATAGTAAATGATTTACTGAAAAGAAAAGAGTTTCCGAAATATATGTTTAGAGAAGAAGTTGATAAAATCTTCGATACGATGATGAGCAAAAGTTCAGACTAAATCTGACATATCAATGAGGTCATCCGTATTTAAATACTTTGTGGTGAATTTGTTGTAGGGTCAATTCTATCAGCCTGTTCCAGAGCCCATTCAATCCACGGTTGAGACTTCGATCTCATATTTCCTATTTCACTAACATATCGTCTAATTCTTTGGCTCTGATGCCAGGCTTCAGTGTCTGAGAGTAACTGGTCAACTCGATCCTGTTCTTCTTGTTTGGCTTTTTCGAAGTTGATTCTCTTTTGTCTAAGCGCTTCCCGTCTGATTTCTTCAAGTCGCCTCTGTTCTTCAAGTTCTTTTAGGTGAATTGTTGCTTTCTGGAATGAGATAAGGAAATCCTTCAAGCAATTATCAAGGCGTTGTATCTTGGCGTCAGACCAGGATTTTCTGCCTTTGTAGCCCCATATGTTTTCCATTTTTACAGTTAACTTGCCTGTCGGGGTATAGTCATATTGCGGCAGTTTGTATCGATAGTAAGGATCACGTTTTATTTTGGCGATTTCTTCGGCTGACTTAAGGTGCCTGCGTCTTTGAATTGTTTCTATTAAGGAAATTTCAATTTGAGTTTCATTTAATTCAAAAGCCAAAACTTGTTTATCGTTGTACTTATAATATTTTCTACAGACTTTAATTCCACGGTGCTCAAATGCATTCAGAATTGCATCCATTATGTGCATTGCACGGTCAATGCTTTTCCTGGTTACCTTGATATCCAGGCAGTTTTTAGCTTTTGGTTTTAAGGCGCCATTTTCACATGGTTTAGCACTATTTAGGCTTTTGGCAGTTCTAATAACAACTGGATGAGTCAGTTCAGTCGAGTAGTCGACTGATACTTTATTTTCATCGCGCTTTTCATATGCGCTTATTTCATCGACCTCACCATCAGAGTACTCAGTAACTATTTTTGGTGTGATGACTATTTGCTCTAACTGCTTGTTTTTTGTGCTCAATGAGAGCAGCTTAGTCTTTTTGGGCAAAATCCGATTATGTTGTTTTTTAGCCCAGTAACCTCTCTCAGGAGTAGGTATCAGATGACGTTTGCAGAGTTTTGATAAGCCGACATCTGAAAGTCCGTATTCTTTGGCTAATTTAGTTATTGGCGTCGTCCAGACCAGCTCATAGAGCTCATTTCGCATTATCTTGATACTTTTGTCCATTTTTTGTCCTTTATAATTGTAAAGCCGTAGTCAATTTTAATAAGTAAAAACAAGTACTTATCACTGTCTTTAGCAAAATCAATCGGGTAGTATGTATTTCGAGAATATTTTTACGACAATTCTAATAATAAATGACAAATGATCACGAACTATCACGCTAAATATTACGCACACGAACTCAGTATCCAGCATGCTGATAACGGCGTTGATCGGTTATCACAATCTCTCTTTGATGCCAGTGTTGATTTAAACCCTCACCAGATTGACGCGGCACTGTTTGCACTCAACAACCCACTCACTCAAGGAGTGGTGCTTGCAGATGAAGTGGGCCTGGGTAAAACCATTGAAGCTGGCTTGGTACTTTGCCAATACTGGGCAGAACGCCGTCGCAAATTGCTTATTATCTGTCCAGCTTCATTACGTCGCCAATGGTCACAGGAGCTAAAAGATAAATTCAACCTGCCTTCTGTTGTGTTAGATTCTCGTACCTGGAAATCAATGCAGAAAGAAGGCATCTACAATCCGCTAAACAATAAGCAGATTGTAATCATGTCCTACCACTATGCTGCCAGATTAGAAGAAAACCTAGTGGCTGAACCATGGGATCTAGTCGTTATCGATGAAGCTCATAAGCTACGTAATGCTCATCGTGATAGTAACAAAATGGGGCAGGCATTAAAGCGAGCCCTCTATGGCCGAAAAAAAATATTACTGACTGCCACACCTTTGCAGAATTCCTTAATGGAACTCTACGGAATTTCCACACTGATCGACGAGCATCTATTTGGGGATGATAAAGCCTTTCGCAAACAATTTATGTCTGGTAGTAGTGATATACCAGAGCTGAAACATCGCCTAAATAGCTTTTTAAAACGCACCCTACGTAAAGATGTACTCGAATATATCCGATATACAGAGCGCAAAACGCATACCATCCCCTTTATACCCTCGGATGCAGAACAAAAACTCTATGATGATGTGTCAGCATTTCTGGAAATAGACGAAAGCTACGCACTGCCCAAGCGTCAACGCCACTTAACTGGCCTCATCATACGCAAACTACTAGCTTCTAGCTCATATGCTGTACAGAACACTCTGCAAACTATCAAACACCGTTTAGAAAAGCTGCGAGATGAAAATATCGAGGATGACTTTCTTCAAAGTCTGATTCAGGAAGAAGAGATTGAAACAGATTATCTGGATGAGTACGATGAAGAACAGGAAGAACTTTATCAAGAAAAAGAGACTATCGATCTGGATCTGCTAAATCGCGAGATTGCAGATATTGAAGGCTTCATTGCACAGACCCGAGCTATTGCAAGTGATAGCAAACTCAAAGCACTTCTTAACGCTCTCAATATTGGTTTTGAACAAATGACCAACATGGGTGCACAAGATAAGGCCATTATCTTTACCGAATCCAGACGTACTCAGGAATACGTTGTCCAATACCTCTCCACTAATGGCTATGGTGACCAGATTGTTTCATTTAGTGGTACCAATAACGGTCCTGAAACCACCAAAATTTATCATGATTGGTTGGAAGAAAAACAGGGCTCAGATCGTATCACCGGCTCTCCACAAGTAGACCGTCGTACCGCACTAATTGACTATTTTAAATACCGCGGCAAAATCATGGTTGCGACAGAGGCAGCTGCTGAAGGTGTTAACTTGCAATTCTGCTCTCTGTTAATCAACTACGATCTACCCTGGAATCCACAACGGGTGGAGCAGCGCATAGGTCGTTGTCATCGTTACGGTCAGAAGTTTGATGTAGTTGTCATAAACTTTCTCAACCAGCGTAACTATGCCGATCAGCGTGTCCTCGAATTACTCACGCAAAAATTCAATCTGTTTGATGGCGTATTCGGCGCGTCTGATGAAGTACTAGGCAGTATTGAATCAGGAGTAGATTTTGAAAAACGCATCCAGGCCATCTATGACACATGTCGCACACCTGAAACTATTTCCACGGCTTTCGATGAACTGCAAAAACAGCTGGAAGACGATATCAACAGTCGTCTGAAAGAAACACAGCAATTACTTCTAGAAAACTTTGATGAAGATATTCATGATCTTCTCAAAATAAAACTCGATCAGGCAGAGCAAAGGCTGGATAAGGTTAGTCGATGGTTCTGGTCGCTTACACGGCACCAACTACAAAATCAGGCCCAGTTTGACGAGACCAACCACAGTTTTGTACTAAATCAGGCCTTAAACGAATCTCTCCCTGCTGGTAGTTACGAACTAATACGTCTCAATGGTGAAATGCGGGAAATAAGTCAGCATAGTCACGCCTACAGACTTACTCATCCATTAGGTGAATATGTCATCGAACAAGGGCGAGGAACAGATACTCCGCTAACTGAAGTCATCTTTGATTATCAACAACATGACGCTAAGATAGCCATTGCTGAACAGCTACAAGGTAAGTCAGGTTGGTTAACTCTTACCTTGCTAACTATAAAGTCATTACAAACAGACCAATACCTCATCTTCACTGGATTAACTGAAGATGATCAAATACTCGACGATGAAATCTGTCAGAAATTCTTTAGTCTTCCAGGCAATAGTAGTAATCAGAAATTACAGTTAACACCTCCAGATAGACTGACCTTACAGAACCAACGACATATTGATGCCACGCTAGCTAAAGCTATGGAGGCTAACAATAAATTCTTTCAGGAAGAACGTGAAAAACTTGAAAAATGGGCAGATGACAAAGTGTTATCCGCTGAACAGGCTCTGCAAGATACCAAGGCTAAAATTCGCAGCCTAAAACGAGAAAGCCGACAAGCATTAAGCATTGAAGAGCAACAGTCTGCTCAAAAGCACCTACGTGACCTGGAGAGACTGCAAAGACGCAATCGCCAGGAAATCTTCGATGTAGAAGATGAAATCATGGAAAAACGTGATCAACTTATTGAACAATTAGAGAATCGCTTGAAGCAAAAAACAGATATTGAAGATCTCTTTACGATTCATTGGAAAGTTGTATAGGTTTATGGATAAAAAAGAATTACAGAAAATATTGTGTATAGCGCAGGGTCTCCATAATTTCACAACTGCACAATTTACAGATTTAATGAACGAGGCTCTACAGGACGCGATACTGCATTATATAAAACACTGGAATTCAAGCTGCATTAATCAAATTATTAATACGCTAGATAAGAAAAATAAAGAAAATTTGATTGCAGAATTGGGGCCGATACTGGGAATGAAATACAGCTACCAGTCTCAGTCGTTCAAACGTATAAATAAACAGAAACCTACCATTGCTGAAAGTGAGATAAAGAGTTACAGGCCTATCAATCGTTACTCACTATCTTTAAAAGACGATTATATAGAAGTATCAGGCAAACTGACTGGGAAAGACCTGTATAATTTTATAGCTGATTCACTGGCATTATATAGAAACCAATTTACTAACGAACAAATTGAAGACCTTTCTCATATTTTATTGAGAATGATAAAGAAATAAAACTACGGAAATATAAAATGAGCGAACAATACAAAAAGTTAATCGCCACCTTACAAACGATATTTGAAATGGATAAGGCCGATCTGGACTTTGGTATTTATCGAATTATTAATCAGAAACGCGATGAGATTAATCGGTTTCTTGAGAAAGACTTATTGCCGCAAGTAAAACAGGCATTTGCTGGTTATGCCGATGATGGTAATCAAGATACCCAGGGTGAACTAGATAAGCTTATCCAAACGCTCAGTGATGCAGGTATGGATCCGGAGCAATCACCTAAGGTTAAAGAGCTTCGCCAGCAACTAGGAGGCGAAACTGATGTTACAGCTCTGGAGAATGATGTTTTTTCAAAACTGGCTACATTTTTTAGTCGCTACTACGATAAAGGAGATTTTATATCCCAGCGTCGTTATAAAGCTGACACTTATGCCATTCCTTATGAAGGAGAAGAGGTTAAGCTCTACTGGGCTAACCATGATCAGTACTATATAAAATCATCAGAACATCTGCGTGACTATGCTTTTCTTATAAATCCAGACCAAGAGGAAGAACAGGCAGTACGTATTAAATTAGTAGAGGCGGATACTGAAAAGGATAATGTAAAAGCCAGGCAGGGAGAAGAACGTCGTTTTGTATTAGATGAAGCAAACCCAGTCAGTATCGAAGATGGTGAGTTACTTGTTCATTTTAACTATATACCGGCAGGCAAGAAGAAACAGAAAGACCTGAATAAGGCTGCAGTTGAAACTATTTTTAATATCAATGATGACGTTTATTCAGAATGGCTACAACGTCTAGGAACACCTGCGCCAACAGAAAAAGATTCTAAGCGAACCCTGCTAGAAAAACATCTCAACGATTACACAGCACGTAATAGTTTTGATTACTTTATCCACAAGGACTTAGGTGGCTTTCTAGATCGAGAGCTAGACTTTTATATTAAAAATGAAGTCATGCATCTTGATGATATTGATGATGCCGCGTTCAATATCTCTCAACAGCAACTGCGCAAGATTAAAGTACTACGAGGCATTGCTCAAAAGATAATCCGTATGCTGGCTCAGATTGAGGATTTTCAAAAGAAACTTTGGATGAAGAAAAAGTTTGTTGTAGAAACAAATTATTGTATCACTATGGATAGAGTACCGGAGACTCTATATTCAGAAGTTGTAAATAATGAACAGCAGATAGATGAATGGATCAGTTTGTTTTCTATTAATGAATTAGATAATTTCTCTAGACCTCTTACAGTTAATTTCCTTAAGGATAATGGCAAGTTAGTCTTGGATACAAAATATTTTGATGATGACTTTAAAGATCAATTAATTAAGTCGATCGATAATTTTGATGAGCAATGTAATGGTTTGGTCATCTATTCAGAGAACTTCCAAGCGCTTAATTCAATTAGCAATAAGTACCAGAATAGTACCAAATGTATCTATATAGATCCCCCGTACAATACTGATGTTAGTTCCATTCCTTACAAAAATGATTATCGACATTCGTCATGGGGAACCATGATGCGCGATAAGATTAAATTACTGCGTGAATATATGAGTGAAGATGGCGCAATATTTGTCAGTATTGATAAAACAGAACGTTCAATGCTCGAATATGCAATGGATTCAGTTTTTGGGCGTGAAAACAAAATCGAAGAACTGATCTGGGTACAAAATACAAATGATGGGCGCTCTCCCACCTATTCAACCAACCATGAGTATGTTGAGGTTTATTCGAAGAACAAGTTAAAAGTAGAACAAGATTATCAGATGTTTCGAGAGGTTAAACCTGGTTGTGAGGATGTTTTCGAATTAATAGAAAAGTTAAATGCTGATTATCCAAGTATCCAAGATATAGAGAAATCACTTTCAAGTTTATATAAAGATAATAAAGATAAATATAAAGAACTTGTACTGAGACAGGAATTAGATTGGGAAGAAGAAAAACGTAACGATCCTTGGAAAGGCACTTACTCATATCAGTGGGCAGAATATAGAGATGAAACAGGAGCGTTGGTAGAAGAAAAAAATGCTAGAGTTTTAAAAGCGAAAATATGGATTTATACATCTAGTGATTGGACTATTATGTCGTCTGATTCCAAGCAATCAAGTACTACAAAAGACCCTAATCATCCAAACTATCGGTATTATCAGCCAGATCATCCTGTTACAGGGAAGCCTGTAAAGTTGTCTACTAGAGGATGGAAAGGTACGCAATTTATTGATTCAAAGCACCTACACCGTAATAGCTTTGAGTCACTTCAGAATGATAATCGAATCGTTTGGGGAGTTGATGAGACAAAAGTGCCCAGGCAAAAAAGATTTTTGCATGAAGTAGAGACTAATGTCTCAAAAAGCGTATTTAATGATTATACTGATGGAGAGAAAGAGACTACAGCAATGTTTGGTCGTTCTGGATTATTCCTGGCACCTAAGCACAGTAAATTTGTAAACCGATTTATCCAACAAACAACCAAAAAGAATAGTTATGTTATTGACTGTTTTGGTGGTTCGGGAAGTACGGCACATGCAGTCATTAATGCCAATCGTGATGATGAAGGCCAGCGTAAATATATTACAGTAGAAATGGGTAAGCATTTTGAAACTTTATTAAAACCCAGACTTCAAAAAGCGATCTATTCACGTGATTGGATGCAAGGCAAGCCCAAAGATACAGGTGAAAATAATTCCTCAGGTGTTTCGCACTGCTTCAAATACCATCGTCTAGAATCGTACGAGGACTCACTGAATAATTTACATTTCAAAAATAGCGATAAGACGCACCCATTGCTTAATAGTCATTCTACTTTACGAGAAGACTATCACCTTGGCTATTGGTTGGGTGTAGAAACTACCGATAGTCCCTCTTTACTTAATATTGAACAGTTTGAAGATCCATTTAACTACAAGCTCAATATTGGCTCAGGTAGTGTTGGAGCAACTAAACCTACAAAGGTTGATTTGATTGAGACATTTAATTACCTCATCGGCTTAACCGTGAAAACCATGGATGTGATTCGCAATTTCAAGATTGTGACTGGTAGCAATCCTAAAGGTGAATCAGTGTTGGTGGTGTGGCGTAATGTAAAAGAAAAAGATAATACGGCACTCGAAGAGTTTCTAGATAAACAAGGATATAACCCGAGAGATACTGAGTTTGACCATATCTATGTTAATGGCGACCATACACTGGAAGATCCTCAGTCTAAAGTAAAGATGACAGAAATCGAATTTAAACGATTAATGTTTGATGTTCAGGACGTGTAAGGAGAGATAGCCATGGCACGTTTTGAAAGAAAAATAATTCTTGGACAATGGATGTTGCGGCAGTTTGGTGTGGAAAGCCTGGAAATTCTAGGGAAAACACTTTCAGCTGATCACCTGATTGGTTTTGATGAGGACAATAGTTCGCGGTATCTATATGAGCTGATTAGTTGGCTACCAGAAGAGAAGCGAGTCGTAAAAGATGATCTGCTACGTGACTATGATGACCATATTGTTCAGCATTGGCGCAAGATTACCGAAAGACGTAATCACTCTGGTAATACGCTTTACCCACTTTATTTTCAGTACCTGTCACTACTATTTACAGAACATTATCTGTCTCGTTATTTTACTGACAAGACTGCTTTATGTGCGGATTTGAATCACTTTTTGATTGATTACAATCAGCAGCATCTAAAGCAAAATGGAAAGCAGGCAGAAGCACATTATATAGATTTGTTTAAAGAGAGTGAGTTAAATAAATTAGCAATATGGATTGCAACGGGTGGTGGTAAAACTCTGATTATGCACTGCAATATATTGCAATTTCAGTACTACTTGAATAAATATGGTAAAGGGCGAGATTTTAATCGAACCATTTTGCTTACTCCAAATGAAGGGCTATCACTTCAGCATAAAGATGAAATGGATGCATCTGATATAAGTGCTGATCTGTTTGTAAAAGATGGCGGCTCACTCTTTACTCAGTCATCTGCTCAGATCATTGATATCCATAAACTTAAGGATAAATCGGGTGATAAAACCGTTGCAGTAGAGTCTTTTGAGAGCAACAACCTGGTATTGGTTGATGAGGGTCACCGTGGTGCCAGTGGTGAGGACTGGATGTCTAAACGAAACCAGTTGTGTGAAACCGGGTTTTCTTTTGAATATTCCGCAACTTTCGGGCAGGCTATCAAAGCGGCGAGTGGTAAAGATACTGCTCCCACAGGTAAACAAAAGCCCTCTGCCAAGTATCGCTTAATACAACAATATGCCAAGTGTATTTTGTTCGATTACTCCTATAAGTTTTTTCATGAAGATGGGTATGGTAAAGATCATTTTATCCTCAATCTCAGTCAAGAGTGGACAGATGAACATAGGCAACTCTATCTCACAGGTTGTATCCTCAGCTTTTATCAACAGAAAAAACTCTTTACAGATGAACAGAAGTCATTAACGGAATATCTGCTCGCTGATCCACTATGGATATTTGTTGGTGGTAAAGTGACGGCAAAAAATGAAGCCAACGCTGAAACAGTTTCAGATATCCAGGCTATTATGCAGTTCGTGGCTCGTTTTGTGGCAAACAAGAGTGGAGAGTCAGCTCATTTTATTGAGTTGTTTTTAAATCAACAGGATGATCTTCGTGATGCCCGTGGCAAACCAATATTCGCCGGTGCCTTTAGCTATCTTCAAAAACAGTGGAAGGCTGGCCAGGCGACAACAGCATTCCAAGATGTACTAAAGACAATATTCAATGCAGAGTCCAGTGGAATATTACATGTAGTTCACCTTAAGGGTAGTGGTGGTGAGATTGGACTGCGAGTAGGTGAAAACGACTGGTTCGGCGTAATTAATGTGGGGGATTCTGCCAAATTAATAAAAATATGCGAAGAAGCAAACATCACTCATACCATTGTGACAGAGCAAAACTTCTCCAGTTCTTTATTTCAGGGGATAAACAAAAAAAACTCACCAATCAACTTACTAGTTGGAGCTAAGAAGTTCACTGAGGGTTGGAGCTCCTGGAGAGTCAGTACTATGGGCTTGATGAATGTTGGTCGTTCAGAAGGTTCAGAGATTATTCAGTTATTTGGCCGTGGTGTTCGTTTACGTGGTTATGAGTTCACATTAAAGCGTAGTAATCATATTCCTGGCATTAAACACCCAGAGTATCTGCAATCACTTGAAACCTTGAATGTATTTGGTATTCGTTCTGATTATATGAAAGAGTTTGAGGAATATCTTGAGGAAGAAGGTGTAGGTGAGGAAACGACAGAAGTCATTACTCTGCCTGTAATCAAACGACTTTCACGCTCTGATTTGAAGCTGATTCGTTTAAAAGAAGATGTTTTACCTTTTAAGCGTGCTAAAAAACCTTATCTCGAAGAACAGCCTGGCGAGATGAAGGGACGAATTACACTCAACTGGTACCCTCGTATCCAGGCTAAACGCTCGATATCACAAGCTGCTGTTGCACTTGATGAAAGTTTGCATGAAGGCTTTTTAGAAAAAAAGCACCTGGCTTTTCTTGATTATAACGCTATCTATTTTGAGCTAGCACAGTTCAAAAACGAAAAGGCCTGGTATAACTTACAGCTGGATCGTCACAAGATTAAGACTTTGCTAGAGGAGCCTAGTTGGTATCGTCTTTTCATACCTGATGACCTACTTGAGGTAACCAATTTTGAGCGTGTACACATGTGGCAAGAGATCGCTACTGCGCTTATTAAAAAATATGCTGAGCGTTATTACGGTTTTAGAAAACAGGAATATGAAAGCCCAAATCTTGAGTATTACGATCTGACAGAAAGTGACGATAATTTTGTTGATCAGTATAGGGCGACTATTGATCGCAATGCAGAAGACTGGATTTGTAAGATTCATGAATTAAAAGAACAGCTTGAAAGTAAAGTTTTTCGAGATGCCTGGTCGTTTGGGAATCTTAAGGCATTCGACTTTTCAAGGCATCTATACCAGCCATTGATTTACTTTAAGAACAACGAGGTAGTGAAGCTTGCACCAGTGCCCTTAAATGAAGGTGAGCGAGACTTTGTAGAAGATTTAAAAGATTACTTTACTACAAATAAAACCTATTTCGATGATAAAGAGTTATTTGTACTTCGAAACCAAAGTAAAGGTAAGGGCGTGGGGTTCTTCGAGGCAGGTAATTTCTACCCTGATTTCATTCTCTGGCTTATTGTAGGAAGCAAACAACATGTTTGCTTTGTTGATCCTAAAGGCCTGTTGCGTATACATGGCTTCGATGATCCTAAGATTAGATTTCATAAAGAGATTAAAGATATCCAAAACAGGTTAGGTGATCCCGATGTGGTTTTAGAATCGTTTATTGTTTCAAACACATATCAACGAGAAATTGATTGGTGGAGTGCTGGTAAACCAGAAGAGACTAATTTTGAAAATCATCATGTGCTTTTTCAGAAGGAAGACAAATCATCTTACATCGAACGATTATTCAAGATTATTACAGCTTGAGTAACTTCGATGAAACAGGAAATAGAAAGAGTATTAAGGAAGACACCAAGCATTAAAGCTAAAGATATAGCGAAGCGCTTAGGTGTCGATAAAAAATCGATCAACCCTATTCTTTACGCTAATGATAAATTATTTGTTCGAGATGAGGATTATCGTTGGTCTCTTGTGAATTCATCAAGTTTACGAATTGAGCTTGCCATGCACGAGTGGGTCGATTGCTTTTCATTCGAACAAACTTTGCTTACTTCCGGTTCACCTTTAGATACAGACCTTGACTCAATATTATTTATTGTGCCTGAAAAGTGTAGCATCTTACTTGATGCTGCTTCGAGATTCCTCGCATTATGTAATCAACTGGTAGATATTGGTAAGGTCGTAACCGTTGATTTTAGTGATTGTAAATCAACTCTAACTTTTTTTGATAGGATCGGTTTTTTTAAACATCTAAATTCCAGGGTAGATATCCTTCCTGGGCGTCCCGTTGTCTCAAGAGCAGATGTTTTTAAGGGTAATAGTGATGCAGTAGTAGAATTTGGTCCAGTCGACCCTACACAATCAAATAAGCTTCTTATCAATCAGCTCGTTGATCGTTTCGTATCTCAATCATGTGATGTTTATGAAGGAGCTGCATCAACAGTATTCGGCGAGCTGATAAATAATATTAAAGACCACAGTGAATCGAAGATTAAAGGATTTGCCGCATTGCACAAATATGGTGGTAGACGCCCTCATATTCAAACTGTTGTTTCTGACAGTGGTTTGGGTATAGCTGCGACTCTTAAACCATCCATTGAAACTCACCATCCAGGACTTTTTCGTTATAGTAAAGATGACGATTATGATATTCAGATTGTGAAAGAAGTCATGACTAAGGGTGAAATTAGTCGATACGGAGCTGGCCGTGGTTTGGGTTTTAAAAGTAGTCGTGAACAGGCAATGAAATTTAATGCTCGTCTATCAATACGGCAAGAAAACTTTGCATTAGAGTTGGTCTACAATAACGGTCAACTAGAAAAAATTGATACACATACAAACCTTGTAGCTATCCACGGCACACACCTTTGCTTTGATTTCTTTATTGACTGAATCCGGTATCTTGGGTTAAATTAATCAGATGGAACAGAATCTCGCACTTAAACTATTTGACCTGATTGGTGAATCGACCGCATTTGGTAATGATGAAGGCAGACAGGTTTATCAGAAACTCCTTGAAGAATTAGATAAACATCCCAATAGGAATGTCATTGGCATTTCCCTAGAGGGAGTGACTAGAACGGATGCATCATTCCCCAGAGAAAGCGTCATCTCGCTTGCAAAGTCCCGTAACGGTGAAAAAGGATTTTATTTAGAAGGCTTTGTCTCAAGAGATCTTATGGATAACTGGGACTATGCCGCAAAAGCCAAAGGCCAGACCATGATCGTCTATGATAATGATGGTTATAGACTTATTGGTAATCAGATCAATGCTGGAGCCAAAGAATTGCTAGATTTTGTAATGAAGCACAAGGCGGTTACTACCGCTAAAGTTGCAGAAGCCTTTGATATTTCAGCTCAAAATGCCAGTGCAAAACTAAAAAAACTACACGCGAAAGGCTTGGTATTAGGATCTAAACAAGTTGCCGAGAGTGGTGGTATGGAATTTATTTTCACAGCAATTAGAAAATTCTGATAATTCTGCTTGCGTTAAGCAGAATGTGATGATACATTTAGATTGTCGCAATGGCGGCATTTTTATAGCCATCTGGTAAAACAGATTAACTTAAGCAGAATGGAGGTTCTCATGGCTACAAATCCACCAAAAGGTGATGGGCATCGTAACGGCGCTGTTCGTGAAAGATCTCAAACCAAAACACCAAGCGGTCACTGGGTTAAACGTGATACGGATTCAGGTCGTTTTATGGATGTTAAAACATCAGATAAGAAACCATTTAAAGGTGTGACCAAGGAGAAAAAGAAGTGATGCCTACTTGGTCATAGCTCAACTTATCTTAAAGTAATTCCTTAAGGATATTGTTATATGGCTTTGTGTAAAGGTGTCAGAAAAGATGGAAGAAGTTGTTCAAATGTTGCCATGGATGGCAATAAGTATTGTTGGCGTCATGAAGAACAAGGTGATCATCAGGATATTGCTATATCTGGTGTAGGTGCAACCATTGGTCATTTGTTGATGCCTGGTCTTGGCGGTATTTTGCTAGGTGCAAGTACTGCATATGTAAGCAGCAGATTATTAATAGGTGGTCATATGGTTAAGAAAAGAGTATTTGTTAGTTTTGATTTTGATGAAGATCGCGCTCTGAAAGAATTTATAATTCAGCAAGCAAGGAGTAGTGATTCGCCTTTTAGTGTAATAGATCATAGTTTAAAAGAAGCTGCGCCAGAGAGAAGTTGGAAAGATAAGGCAAGGTCTGCGATTAAACGATCTGAAATTGTACTAGTTATGGTTGGTCCAAAAACACATAGAGCACCTGGAGTATTAGCTGAGGTTAAAATGGCTCGAGAAGAAGGTAAGCCTATAGTCCAGGTTATTGGTTATAAAGATGGTAATTATACAGCGGTGCCTAATGCGGGGCGGTTGTATCTATGGAATTGGGAAAATTTAAAGAAACTACTGGGATAAAACGATGGTATCAATTGATAAATTTATCAAAGTGTATTCAAAAGAAATTGAAGAACAGAATGCAGCAATATTTGCAGGTGCAGGCCTTTCTGTAAGTGCTGGTTATGTAAATTGGTCTGAACTTTTGAGAGAAATCGCTGATGATCTTAATTTATCTGTTGATAAAGAACATGATCTAGTATCGCTAGCTCAATACCATATTAATGAAAGTGGTAATAATCGTGATGGATTGAATCGAGCCATAATTGAACACTTTTTGCACGATTCAGACATAACTGAAAACCATCGGATATTATTCCGGCTTCCAATATCATCATACTGGACTACAAACTATGATGATTTAATTGAGAAGTCTCTGAATCAGGCTGGAAAGGTAGCTGATGTAAAACATATAAAAGAGCACATGGTTAGAACTGTGCCAAACAGAGATGCTGTTGTATATAAGATGCATGGTGATGCTAGCTTTCCAAACGATGCAGTGATTGCAAAAGATGATTATGAAACATATTTACAAAAACGTGGCCCATTTATCACTGCGCTCGCTGGTGAGTTAGTCTCAAAAACGTTTTTGTTCTTAGGGTTCAGTTTTTCTGATCCTAATATGGATCATGTGCTAAGTCGTATTAAATCAGAGTTGGGTGATTGCCAGAAAACTCATTACTGCATTCTTAAACAAGAACAGCCACTAGATACTGAAAAGCAAGGTGATTTCGAATATCGTAAAGTCAAACAGCAGCACTTCATAAGGGACCTACAACGATACAATATTCAAACCGTGCTTATCGATTCATATGATCAGATTACAGAGATCCTGGAAAAAATAGAACAGGTACATAAGTGTAGAACTGTATTTGTCAGTGGTGCAGCCGACTCATACGAACCATGGAAGCAGGATGAAGCCCTTGAGCTTTGTTCTGATCTTGCAAGTATGCTTATTCGCAAGAATTTCCGTATTGTTAATGGTTTAGGTCTTGGCATAGGTAGTTCTATTGTTGATGGTGCTCTACGTGAAATATATAGAGGCCAACGAAACAAGCTAACTGATCAACTTTTAATTAGACCATTCCCACAGTCTACTGATGCAAAAAAACTCTGGACACGTTATCGAAAAGATATGCTGGATTATTCTGGAATCGCTATATTTGTTTTCGGTAATAAATTGGTTGATGGAAAGTTGGTTCTATCTAACGGAATGAAAGAAGAATTTGATATAGCGGTATCTAAAGGAGTTGTTCCAATCCCAATTGGATTCACTGGTTATATTTCTAGTGAGTTGTGGTCAGAAGTAACGACAAATTTTGATAAATATTTTCCAGATAAATCTAAGCGTTTTAAAGAACTATATATGAAGCTTGGTGATCAATCCTACGACAAAGAAACAATGGTAGGTCTGGTTGAGCAATTATTGGATAACATATAGGAAAATAATTATGTCGTACTTTACAATAAATGAGGCTCGAAAAGCAGCCCGTGATGAGGTCAGAAAAAGTTATAAAACCAACTCAAGAAATATTTTAGAATCTTATGTGAGTACGGCTTCATCATATGATCAATTTGATGTTTTTCTCTCACACTCCATCAATGATTCTGATCTCGTGCTAGGTGTAAAGGTTCTATTAGAAAATAAAGGTCTTAAGGTTTACGTCGATTGGCATGATGACCCCCAAGTATCTCGTGATAATGTAACCCCAAAAACTGCTGATTTATTGCGCAAGAGAATGAAACAATCTAAATCTCTTATTTATATTGCTACTAAAAACTCAACAGAATCAAAATGGATGCCCTGGGAATTGGGGTTCTTTGATGGTTATAGTGATGGATCTGTGGCTGTACTCCCTTTAATGGATTACAGCCATTCGAGTTTTATAGGCCAAGAGTACTTGGGTCTATATCCCAAGGTCGAAAAAGGGGTCTACTCTGATACTGGTGGTGCAGATACATTTGTGAAGAATAGTACGAGCTGGATGACACTGAAAGGGTTTGGGAAGAAAAGTGAATCTTGGATGTCTTATTCAAAGTAAATTCGCATTAAAGCATTATGTTGTATATGGGCTTTTGTTTAGTATTTGATTAGACAATAAAATATTTGAACTATGGGTGCCTGCACACTAAATATGTATATTTTGACATAATATGCTTTTTTGAAATTATAATTTGGCAATATTGAGAATGTAGCGACAAATTATGGTTTTGTGCACATGTTGAATAAGTGTAGGAAAATGGCGCGCCTGACAGGAGTCGAACCGCTCTTGCGTGTGAGGGAGACACGTAAATCATACGTGCGCAGCACTCTGGTTATCTTTATATGAGTCTGTTGGATAAGTGTAGGAATATGGCGCGCCTGACAGGAGTCGAACCGCTCATGCGTGTGAGGGAGACACGTAAATCATACGTGCGTAGCACTCTGGTTATCTTTATATGAGTCTGTTGAATAAGTGTAGGAAAATGGCGCGCCTGACAGGAGTCGAACCGCTCTTGCGTGTGAGGGAGACACGTAAATCATACGTGCGCAGCACTCTGGTTATCTTTATATGAGTCTGTTGAATAAGTGTAGGAATATGGCGCGCCTGACAGGAGTCGAACCTGTGACCTTTGCCTTCGGAGGGCAACACTCTATCCAGCTGAGCTACAGGCGCGTAATTAGTGCTTTGAGTTAATTTCGTCGCTAAATGCCTGTTTTTCTAGCAAAAAACTGGCGAAATCACTAAGAGCTGCTAAGAATATACTGAGTTGGCTCATGAGTCCATAAGCAAATAATTATATTAATTTTGTCTTATGTGTTCACCATCAGTTCGTTTGGCGCTATAATCCGCGCTCTTTTTGTGCCTTAACTGGCTTTCCGCATCTTCGTGGGAGATTTAGTGTGAGTAGTGAAAACAACAATATTCGTAATTTATATGTAGGCCTGGGCGTATTCTGTCTGGTGGTTGCATTAGTGGCTCTGTTAAATAGTCTGTTTAATGTTGCCAGCAAAGCCAGTGCTGATGATGGTGTTGCAGATCATTTTGCGGCAGCAACTGACAAGCGCATCAAACCGGTAGCGGTTGTGAATGCAGGTGATGTCAATGTCGTGGTTGTACGTTCTGCAAAAGAAATCGTTGAAGGTACATGTATGTCTTGTCATGGTACTGGCGCGATGGGTGCTCCTAAAGTGGGAACAAAATCTCAATGGTCATCGCGTGGAAACATGAAGTCACTGATGAAGAATGCTGTCAACGGTAAGGGCATGATGCCTGCACGTGGTGGTGACGCTTCTTTAACAGATGCTGACATCAAAAAAGCAATCAAATACATGCTGAATAAATCTGGATTGTAATTTTTTCAGTAAGATCTGCTTTTAAAAAAGGGTGCCATTGGCACCCTTTTTTGTGGCTGTAGATTTATCCGTTGATTACTGCAAACGATCCAGACTTCTGTATGAAATTGCTTCACTTAAATGCTGTGTATTGATTTCATTTTTTGTATCCAGGTCTGCAATGGTTCTGGCCAGTTTTAAAATGCGATGGTAAGCACGTGCCGATAGTTTAAGTTTTTCCATGGCCTTATCGATCAGTTGCTGCTCAGCTGTGTTGAGATGGCAAGATTGTTCCAGTTCTTTATTGGTTAATTCGGCGTTAATTTTTCCATGTCTCTGCATTTGTTTTTGATAAGCGTTTAGTACGCGTTCACGAATCGTATCGCTGCCTTCGGATGTGTTTTGTTGCTGCAAAACTTGTCGTGGAACTTGTGGCACTTCGATGTGGATATCAATTCTGTCCAGTAACGGAGCTGAAATCTTAGACCGGTACTTTTGCTGCTGTTCGGGCGTGCATTGACATAAGTCTTTGCCGTCACAGTTGTAGCCTTGAGGGCACGGGTTCATCGCGGCAATTAATTGAAATTTAGCAGGAAAGTCGGCTTGTCTTGCAGCACGTGAGATGGTGATTTGACCTGTTTCTAAAGGCTCTCGTAATACATCAAGAACTTTTCGATCAAATTCAGTGAGCTCATCAAGAAACAAAACTCCGTGATGTGCTAATGAAATTTCACCGGGTTTAGGGTGCGATCCGCCGCCTACTAGTGCAACACCTGATGCCGTGTGGTGTGGTGAGCGGAAAGGTCTGCTACGCCATTGTGTTGTTTCAAAGTGGTGGTCGCTGATGGAGTGGATGGCGGCAGATTCAATCGCCTGTTGTTGTGTCATTGGGGGCAGAATACTGGTGATGCGACTGGCGAGCATGGTTTTACCGGTGCCCGGAGGGCCAATCATCAGTAAATTATGTTGACCCGCTGCGGCGACTTCTAAGGCGCGCTTGGCGCGCTGCTGGCCTTTGATGTCTGACATACACAGAGTTGACGGGATAGCGTTAGTGGTTTCAGTTGATGAGGCAGAATGATCAATAAGTGGCGTCTGGTCAGTTAAAAATTGGCAGACTTCCAGTAAGTTATTGGCGGCCAGTATGCTGACATCTTCGGCGAGTAAGGACTCAGTAAGATTTTGTTTTGGAATGATCAGACTACGCTGGTTTTGTTTTGTGTGTAGCGCTGCGGGTAGTGCGCCTTTAACAGGTCTTAATTCTCCGCTGAGTGCCAGTTCGCCATGAAATTCATAACTGTCTAGTGCATCGGCAGGTATTTGTGATGAAGCTGCCAAAATCCCCAGTGCGATTGGCAAATCAAACCGGCCTCCGTCCTTAGGCAAGTCAGCAGGCGCCAGGTTAATTGTTATACGACGCTGTGGGAATTCAAAATTCGAATTGATGATGGCCGCGCGGACTCGATCTTTGCTTTCTCGGACAGCAGCTTCAGGTAAGCCTACAATCGATAAGCTGGGAAGGCCATTGGCCAGATGAACTTCGACCGTTACGGTGTGCGTGGTGATACCAGTTAAGGTACAGGTGTAAATTTTTGCGAGTGACATGTTTCATTCCTTGAAAACATCGATCACTGGAGTTTATTTGTTCTCCAGATCCGAAAGTCGTTGCTCTAATACTTTTAGTTTTTCTATTGTTCTGGCTAATACGGCTGCTTGCAAGTCAAATTCATCCTGACTGACAAGATTGAGTTCCTGAAATATACCCTGCACGGAAGCTTTAATGTTTTTTTCCAGATCGTGTTGCAGGAGTTTTACGCTGTCAGGCAGGCTGTCAGATATACGCTTTGTCAGCTGATCTAGTACGTTCGGGTCAATCATAGTGCTATTTGTGCTGCTAGTTGGGTAAGTTTCTGATATTTTACCCGAAAAATGGCTGCGGTAGAACTTATGCTTGCAGGTCTATTATTTTGGCAAAGATTTTTTATTCATATTAATAATAATATGTTTTATAAACTGGAGAAGTAAATGAACAAAAAGGCAATTAAGCTAAGCGTTTTAGCAATCGCTCTTTCATCAAATATGGCTATGGCTGCTAAAAAACCAGCTGCTGGTTCTGACGTAGATGCTTTTATTGATGGTCTGGATAAAAGCCTTACATTAACCAGCAACTATGTATGGCGTGGTCAGTCGGCAAGTTTAGGTGCTCCAGCAGTTCAGGGTGGTGCAACTTATAATCATGATAGTGGCGTTAGCGTTGATTTCTGGTTATCAAGCAGTGCAGCATCAGTTATAACGAACGAATATGATATTACCGTTAGTTACGCTCAGCAGACTAAAGACTTTGGCTATGAAGCTGGTATCATTTCATATTCATATCCACAGGTTGATGGTGGTGGCTTCCATGAGTTTTTTGGTGGCATCAATGTAAAAAATATGAATGCTTATTTGTATATTGGTAAAGATAGTGCTGATGATGATAATACATATATTGAATTATCGGCAGATATTAATCGTTTCAATATTGCATTAGGTGTTAACAGCAATGATATTGATGCAAAATCGTACAATCAGGTTACGGCAACAGTGGGCTTAACTAAGGATCTTTCTTTAGGTGTTTCTCAGTCAGACCTTGATGGTGATGATACTCAATGGGCTTTAACTTATAGCGTGCCTTTAAAATAGTCACAAAATAAGTTAGCACAAAAAAAGGCTGGTTAAATACCAGCCTTTTTTATTTGTCTTTATCTAGTGTGTTAAGCTTGTTTTGAGAGTACCGAAATAACATTGTTTAAAGCCTGATCAAAGACAGAATGATCTGCAATTATTTTTGATTTTTCAGATTCTAATTCTTTAGCAAAATCAGCTGCGTTTTTATCCATTTCTTTTACGCCCTGACGGTTAACAAAAATCAACTGGGCTTCTTCCATAATAATGACGGATAGTTTCAGTCTTCTTACTGGCTGATCGTCTCCATTATATAATTCAAACCAAAGTCCTGGTTTAACTTCCTTGGGTAACAACTGTAACTGTTCTCTTTTATCTGCCACTGTCGTCTCTGTAGTTTCAATTTCAGGTAGTAACGGCTCTTCTATGTTTGCGGCGATGATTGACTGGTCAATGTCTTGAACATCATTAAAGCTTCCAGAAAAAGTATCCATCGCGAAAGTGGCGAAGTTGTTTTCTTCAGGGTCCGGGATATCGGCCTGATTAATCAGCTCAAGAAATGTTTCAGATAAAGTGTAAATTGCAAGGTTGATATCCTGTAGCTTTTGATGTGATTCAACAAGTTTGTCTTCAATCAGTTGTAGAATCTCATCTTGTTTGTTGACCAGTTGTTGCAGTTCTTTCTGAGTGGTTGGTAATTGCAAACTATTAATGATTAATTTAAGTGTGCTGACAGATTCGTTCCACTGTTCGCTATCCTTGCCATTGTTAATATACTGGTGATACATGTGCGTGGGCCACAGCTTAAGCACAAGAGGCTCGTTTTTTTTGCTAATGGTTTTATTTTTTGCAAGTATTTGTAGCTCCGCCAGTACAATTTTTCTGGCGTGTTCTCTGAGAATACTTTTCTGTGTATGCTGTTCATTTTTCTGGCAGCTATCAAATTCTTTATTTGTAATACGATTAAGCGAATCCAGTGCTTTTTGAAAACTGACGCTGTCCTGTTCGTAGTCATTAAGTAAGGAGTCGATAACAACTTCTATGCCGGATAGTAATTCATCATTATCATCTGTAATACCAATGCCAATGTGTGACAGTATATTCAGAAAGGCTCTTGCAGGGTGGTTAGGGTTGCTAAAAAAGTTCTGGTCGAGCATGGCTACTTTTATAACCGGGATTTGCAGTCTCAGAATTAACGTTTTAACGGCATTGGTAAGGTTTTCATCCTGCAGAATTTCATCAAATAATAATTCAATGACTTCAATGGTTTTTTCATCAACCTGATTAACTTGCTTGGTAATAAGGCCGCCAGATCCGCTGTTAATATTGTTAAGTAAGGCGCGCTTGATTAAGTCAAAATTTACCGGTTGAGCGGTTTCTGTGAATTTTGTTTGTAAATTAGAAAGCGCACTAACAACATGGGATCTTTCATAAAAGTTTTGATCATTTATTTGTGTGACGGCATTGTCTGGAATGCTACTTTTTATATAGTTTTGAATGACCTGCTGGATATCCTGAGGATTAAAATTTGCTGGCTGGCTATATTCAGGGGCATTGTATTCCGTTGAGGAAAAGCTATAGAAATTATCATTCACATCACTTATAGAAGATCTTTGGGTGCTCTGTTTGGGTGCTGAGATTTTTATGGTAGGTAATATGTCGGCTTCAATAAAACGATAGTTTATGGTTTCATAAATGGATTGCAGCGCTTCATCAATGTGCTTACCAAAAACTTTTAAGAAGATGAGCTTGCTGTTTGTGTTTAATTCGATGTTAGTGGTTGCCGATAAAAAATCTTCGCAAACATTTTTAGGTAGTAATGCGTCTTTGTCAAAAACATGCTGGGTTTTTAAAGTTAAGTGTTCGATACGTGCCTGCAGGTGTGAAATCGCTTCACCGTGAATATTATCAGAACGGTTTGTGATGCTGGAAATGGCGACCATTTCTTCCATTTCATCCTGACTGACAAGACTAAGCTCGTCGGCCATGAATTCATCTTTCTTAGTTTGAGAGTTGGTGGTAATTCTGCGTTGTACTTTTTTTATAAATGAATTTGAAATTGACTGGCGTTCGATGCGCAATAATCTCATGATGTCAAAATATTCATTTTGTAGAGAAGATGATGTGGCATTTTCGGCGGTATTAAAAAGCAGATCATCGGCTTCATCAAAAACCTTTGTTAATACCGCTGATAAAGAATCTTTTACGATTTCTTTAGAAGTTTTAATTAAATCCTTATAAGTGTTCTCCCCGGTATGATCTTCAAACTTGTGTATTTTCGCACTCATAACGCACCATCATAAATTGTTTTATGGGACTAAAACTTATTAGTCTCCAGTGGTATAACTTTGGCAGAGGACTAATAAAACACAAGTTTTAGCTGCCGTTCGGTGAACATTGTTGGATAGAAGGCTGACGGTGTGGCAGTTTTAAGAAAACCTTAATACATTGGAAACATAATATTCAAAACTTCATGCGTTTGTTCCTGTGCCGCCGCAACAAGCTCAGGCATGGTTGTTAAATCGATACCGGTTATTCCAAGGCTAACAGGATCAAACTCATTTGATTCATCCAGCATGTGCTCATCAATCGGTGTTTCTGGTGAGAGAGCATTAACCACTGCATTGGCAAGATGCACAATAGAAGTTTCTATCCTGTAGTCCTCAGCATCAGCGGGTGAATGATGGTGCTTGATAATAGTATGTAAGCTGTCGGGTAACTGCCAGGCTTCTATCAGTGCTGCGCCGACATCGGCGTGGGTAAAACCTAAAAGTTTTTGTTCAGCATCAACAATTTTCCCATTCGATTCACCGGCCTCGAGTAAAACATCTTGCGAAATTTGCGGTTCTTTATAATAAAGAATTAGCTTGCCGATATCATGTAGTAAACCGGCGATAAAAAGACGCTCGCCATGCAGGATGTTGCATTGCTTTGATAGTAGTCTGGCGACAATTCCGGTGAATACACTGTGCTGCCAGAATAGCTCCATATTAAGTAACTGGTTAGGGATTTTATTGAACACCTCAAGCGCAGAGGTGGCCAGTACCAGACCCCGTAGGTCATCTTCGCCGATGATGCTAATGGCACGAGATACCAGCTCAACTTTATTCGGGAAGTTATAATAGGCGCTGTTGACGATGCGTAAAATACGCGCTGTTAGAGCGGGGTCGTGAGAAATGATATCGCCCAGCTGCTTATGGGTGTGCGAAGGGTCTTCAAGAGACGTATTAACACGTATGCAAATCTCAGGTAGCGAGATTAAATTGATAACCCCGGCCACCAATTCTTTGGGATTCATTTTCTTAGTTTTTTCCCCTGTCTTCATTTTTATAGCTTCCATTACAGCCCTCCATTTTTACTTATTTTTAGAGGGAAAAACCGTCATTTGCAAGTGTCTTTACTTATAATTTTTTATAAACTCAGGCTGAGCTGTCGCTGCTTTGTGTATTTCGGCATTGTAATACAACGTCTTAAATGATTTGTTAATGGCATCGTCTTCTCTAAAGCTGGTCAGAGGGATCTTACTCCCAACTGTGCAACTCCACCAGCCAGATGGATAAACACACTGAGGGAAGTTAAAACTAAGTGTGTGCGGGTTGCCTGCTGCCTGCATGCGCTGGTGCATGGGTATGATAATGCTTTCATGATGTAACAGCGGGGATTCGCTTTGCTGCACAACCAGACCATCATTTTTAAGTATACGTCGGCAATTTTGATAAAACTCTGTACTGAACAAAACCTCACCTGGGCCTATTGGGTCAGTGCTGTCGACAATAATGACATCATAACTATCTGGTTCTGCATCTTTAACCCATTTAATGCCATCTTCAAAATGCAGTTCAGCACGACTGTCATTGTTTGATTCACAGAGTGCCGGGAAATGTATTTCCGATAAACGAGTGACACGCTCATCAATGTCTACCTGCTGAACATTTTTTACTGTGTCGTGTTTAAGCACTTCACGTAATGTGCCACAGTCGCCACCACCGATAATCAGTACTTTTTCAGGATTTGGATGACTAAAGAGTATCGGGTGGCTCATCATTTCATGGTAGATAAAGTTGTCACGGTCCGTGAGCATGATATAGCCGTCAATTACCATTAATTTGCCAAAGTGCTCGGTCTGAAATATCTCTATTTTCTGAAACTCTGATTGTTCTTCGTGCAGCTTTTCAGTGATTTTGAGAGAGAAAGCAGTGCCACTATCGGGCTGTGGTTCGCTGAACCAGGAATTGTCGAGTGTCATGATTTCTGCCTGTAAATAAACTGTTGGGGATTATAGCGCTATCTCGGTAAAATGAGAGTATCCAATTTGTCTAATCAACCATGGAACTGTTCTGAATGCCCAGCTGGTCAATTGAAGATTCAAGAGAAACTTACAGCCTGAAAAACTGGGGTGAAGGCTATGTCGATGTTAATCAGGAAGGTCATTTATCAGTGCGGCCCTTTCGTCAAGCTGATGCCGGTGAGATTGATCTCAAAGCGCTGATTGATGACTGCCAGAGTCAGGGTGTGACATTACCTGTGCTCATCCGTTTTCAGGATATTTTAAAAGACAGGCTTCACCGACTTTGTCAGGCCTTTAAGAGTGCTTTTGAGCAACATAACTATCAATCCAGTTACACAGCTGTCTATCCGATTAAAGTAAACCAGCAATTTAGTGTGGTCTCAGGGATCATTGCGCATGGTGATGGTTGTGTGGGTCTTGAAGCTGGCAGCAAACCGGAATTGATGGCTGTGTTATCAGTGGCTGAAGTGGGAAAACACACGGTTATTTGTAATGGTTATAAAGACCGTGAATATATTCGTCTTGCGCTGATTGCCAGGCGTCTCGGGCTACAGATATATATAGTATTAGAAAAGGTCTCGGAGCTGGAGCTGGTGCTGAAAGAAGCACGTGATTTAAATATTGAACCTTTATTAGGCCTGAGATTAAAGCTGGCGAGTATGGGGCAAGGCAAGTGGCAAAACACCGGCGGAGAAAAAGCCAAATTTGGTCTGACTGCAGAACAAATTTTAAATGCTGTCGAAAAGCTGCAGGCAGAAAATTGCACGCACTGGATTCAGTTGCTGCATTTTCACATGGGTTCTCAAATTGCCAACCTGTCTGATATTGAAACAGGCTTATCCGAGGCAGCTCAGTATTTTTCTGAGCTGCATAAACTGGGTGTAAATATTGACGTGCTTGATATCGGCGGAGGTATGGGTGTGGATTATGAAGGCAGTGCATCAAATGCCGAATTTTCTGTTGATTATTCGCTGGATGATTATGCCAGTGCGGTGACTAAATGCTTTAGTGAAGTATGTAAGCAACATCAGATCAGGCAGCCGGCTATTGTCACAGAGTCCGGTCGTGCAATGACGGCACATCACGCGGTTCTGGTAACTGATGTGGTTAACTCAGAGCAGCATAGTGAAATAGTGATTGCGGAAAAATCCGGTTCAGAATCAGAATTACTTGCAGAAGCTTATACAGCTTATGAAGAAAGTGAGTCATCAGATCCCGTTTTAGTCTATGAAAAAATAACGGCGTTATATCAGCAGGCACAGTTAGCTTTTGTCGAAAATAATTTTTCAATTTCTGAGCGAGCGGAGTTAGAAAAAATATATCTGGGATGTTGTCAGCGGCTGAAAAAAAATCTGAGTCATGAGAATGTTGAACAGCAGAAGTTACTTAATTATATAAATGAAAAACTGGCCGATAAGTTTGTTTGTAATTTGTCGATATTTCAATCGGTCCCCGATGTCTGGGGGATCTCTCAGATTTTCCCGATAGTGCCATTGCAGTATTT
>Ga0316206_1000636_pt1 | contig 41917 bp, 34 predicted proteins | sample 6monthpyrite_MG_FD_204942 | JGI IMG/M metagenome (GOLD analysis project Ga0316206, IMG submission 204942) | Microbial mat bacterial communities from mineral coupon in-situ incubated in ocean water Damariscotta River, Maine, United States -... | ecosystem: Environmental > Aquatic > Marine >...
CTTTTTGGCGCTCTGTCCCCTGATTGAGGCCACCAAGAGTTGTGCGGGGTCGCTCATCGCACTGCCCATCTGATCGGAATTACCACATGGGACAGGGCGCTAAAAAGCAGCGGACTGTCCCTGATGCTCATGTGCCACAGCAGTGCACAAAACATCGAGCAAAGTAAAAACGAACGTCCGCTTCAGGGTGTTTTGAGACCCTTATCTACAGTCAATATTGTCAGATTAACGCTACAGCTATTTTGAAATGTACCAGATTAGAATTGAGCCACTACACCCATTAGCATCAAACGACTCGTCTTGTTATGCAAGACCAATTAACGCAAAGACAAATTCGCAGCCTGCGGATTTAATAAAATCATTTCACACTGCTTAACACCTGATTGCCCAGTGGCCTCGTTGACTAAACTTAATCGGGTTTGAGTTTGTACATTATGCTCTCTAACATCCTGAGAAATAAAATAGTTTTTATTTTTTAGTGTTGCCAGCATAAGCTTGTTAGAATTATCGGCATAAGCCACGAGACGATGCCGCCCCGGATTCACTTCTAACTTAATATAAGTTCCACCCACACTGGTTGCTACATGCTGACCATCAATCATCAACTCCATCTCAACAGATGAGCTCTGCGTATCACGCCTATAAATATATATAATAGATTTTTGCGGATGAGTTTTAAAAAGTTTAGCCTGAGCATCTTGAACAAAATTGGCTTTAGGTGTAGATGCACAACCGCTAACAGTAACAACCATTACCCCTGTGATAACTAAATAGAGTAACCCGGCGAACGCCCCTTTATACTGCATATTGAATCTCCCTTTATGTATCCATTTGCACTTATCATTTAATTCCAGAAGTCACGATAACAAAAAAGACATTAATTTTCACCTAATCATTTCTATTCGCCATCATTTACCGGACTTAAAAACCGCAACTACCTGGCAACAGATTAAATTGACTAAGCCATAACAAACAATTAATATCCGCGCGGACTAACTACTGATGTGCTTCAAACAAGCATTACCCTATTTTGTATTGGCTATCTAAAACACAACAATCAAATAAAAAATACGGATATATTCATGAAAAAAATATTTTGCGTTATTTTATTATTATCATTTAGCCATTCTAGCTTTGCTAATAGCTACTGGGGCTTAGGCGCTGGCCCTTCATCATTTGACATAAAGCCTGCATTTGGCTCAGATGAAGTTGAAGACACAACCGCAATACGATTTTTATTTGGCAGCAGAAACAACAATACAGGTATAGAACTAGATGTTTCACTCGCGGATTATAACTGGGTATTCAACTCTAGCGGCTCACATACCGTATTGAATATCATTTTTTCCGGCGTAGGCTATTTACCCATTAGTGATTCATTCAGTTTATTTGGGAAAATAGGTGCGAACTTTTGGTCGACCACAGTTGACTTTGCTGGCTCAATCTATGAAGGAGACGATAGTATTGGAATCGCTGCCAGTGCTGGCATGGATTACTCGATTAACGAATCACTACATATTACGGCTGAATACCAAATATTACCCGGTTTAAGTGACGGAGTTGATGATGGCGATATTAGTCAGGCAATGATTAATGTGCTTTATTATTTCTAATTAGATACGAATAAAAAGCAGGGCAAAAATGTCACGTCGTTATAGCGCTTTCGCAGGTATAACAACGATTGTTTAGTTAACAAACAGCATAAATTAACTAACATCCACACATTTTAAATTTCATTCTTCGCTGAAATTAATCAACCGAATAATCTCTGGCATAAGCGCCGGGTTACCCACCGCAACGACATGATTGGGTGAATTCACATTCAGACGCTGCCCATGCCAGTCGGTAATTAAACCACCTGCATTATTGATAATTGGCCCAAGCGCGGCAAAATCGTGAATGAGTGGCCCGGCAGTCATCACCACATCAATATGCCCTGACGCCAGCAAACCGTAATCATAAGGCGCAACCCCCCATTGCGACCAATGCGTGGCTTTCCAAACCTTATCTATATAATGATCACGCCCTTCGGTGTGCCACTCAAAGCCTGCTCTCGCTAATATAGCTTTATTTAGTTGAGAACATTTGCGCGTTGTTACCGCATTGCCATTTAAATAACTGCCGTAATTATCTGCACCAATCCAGCGCTCGCGCGAAATGGCCTGATCAATCACACCCAGTATAAATTCACCCTGATACGCCAGGCCGAGCAATAAAGCAAACGTGGGGTGGCCACTCATAAAATATTTTGTTCCGTCCACTGGATCAATCACCCACAAAAACTCCGCATCTGCCTGATGCGCTGGATACTCTTCACCCAAAATTCCATGTGAAGGATAGCGTTTCATTATCAACTCGCGTGCCAGTGCTTCGGATTCCTGGTCAGCCTGGGTGACCGGACTCGAATCGTCTTTATACTCCGTCGAGACGGGTTTACGAAAATATTTTCGATGCACCTCACCCACCGCATCCGAGATTTCATGTGCAAATTGTATATATTCTTGTGTTTGTTTAGTAGAAAGCATTCTGTACCTTATGTATAACAGCCTGTGGAATAAAAACCGATCCTAAAATATACTATAAAACAAGCACCTCATCAGTTACAATCCGCATTCTTTAACCATTTTATAGAGCCCATTATGAACATCAGTGCCGACAAAGCTATCACTCTTAACTACACCCTCAAAGATGGTGATGGAAAATTAATCGACGAATCTAAAGATTCCAGCTTTCTTTATCTGCACGGCCACGCCAATATCATTCCCGGCCTGGAAGCTGCGTTAACTGGCAAATGCAAAGGCGATAGCTTTGAGCTAGTTTTAGAACCTAAAGATGCCTACGGCGATTACAACCCGGATATCACCCAGGTTATTGCTCGCGATGCATTCGGTGATGAAAAAATTGAAGTTGGCATGCAATTTCATGCGGAAGGTGATGGTGGTCAGCCTGTGATGATTACGATTAGCGAAATCAACGGCGATGACATCACCATTGATGGCAACCCGCCACTTGCCGGCGTGACATTAAATTATGCCGTTGAAGTAATGGATGTGCGTGATGCAACAGAAGAAGAGCTGAGTCATGGGCATATTCATGCGCATGGTGAAAGTTGTGGGCATGATCACTAGTTATTAACGACTAAATCCCCCTCGCCCCCTTTTTCTAAGGGGGTGGTTTAGTGCCATTTTTACGGGAGAAGATTTATACCACTTCTCTTGTTTATTTAGGCTTTGTTTATTTAGGCTTTGTTTATTTAGGCTTTGTTTTTCTTTGTATCGTTCTTTCTGCGTATTTTTTATGTATTTTTTTCTACCGTTAAATACTTAAATGCAATTAACAATGCAGCAAATGAAACACCCGCCGCTGCACTGAAAATAATTTGTGGCGAATAAGCATCCCAATAAGCACCGCTTAATAATGTGCCTATTGCACCGCCCGCACCAAAACTAACGGCTGAATACAAAGCTTGCCCCCGCCCCTGCAACTTACCTTTAAAGTTTCGATGAAATAATTCAATCGCTACTGCATGATACAAACCAAAACTAGCTGCATGTAAACATTGAGCAAAAATCACAATTAAACTATTTTCTACAAACTCACCAATCAGCAACCAGCGCAATGTGGTTAATGCCAGTGCCGCAATTAATAATGTACGCGGCCCAAATTTTGGCATTAACTTATGCATAAACATAAATAAAATAATTTCCGCGATAACACCCAGCGCCCACAACCAGCCCAAAGCGGTACTGCTGTAATTAAACTGTTTTAAATAAATAGAATAAAACGTGTAATACGGCCCGTGACTCATCTGCATTAAAAAGCACACCAGTAATAACGCTATAACCTGCGGCTGCTTAATGACGCTTATAATCGAGCCACTATCAGCATGCGGAGTTTTTTTCGGAGCATCGTTAACTAGAAAACTAAAAACAGTGATTAACACAAACATGAGCAAAACAGAAATAGGGACCAGTTGATAACCCAGTTTATCTAGTACTGAGCCGATAAGAATAACAGCAACCACAAAACCTAACGAACCCCATAAACGCACTACACTGTATTTATGAGTATCCTCACCTAAATAGTTCATGGTGTTTGCTTCAAATTGAGGCAAAGTTGCATTCCAGAAAAAACTAAACAGCAACATGACCATTGCCAGCCACCAAAAACTGGAATTTAAAAACACGCCTAAAAAAGCAACCAATGAACAGATGCTAGCAATGCGAATTATTTTCATGCAGTGCCCGTTGTGGTCTGCAATCCAACTCCATAAATAAGGCGCAACAATTTTAGTGACCATCAGGATAGACATTAATTCGCCGATGGATTTAGCGTCAAAGCCTAAGGAATTTAAATAAAGCGCCCAGTAAGGAACCACGATGCCAAGGGAAGCAAAATAAACCCAATAAAAACCCGAGAGTCGCCAGTATGGCAAGGAATGTTTATTCATGTTTTTTTAAGCGACTATTTTTCCGCAAATAAACGCGAATATTCGCAGATAAGATCAACAGCAGTAACCCCTTGTTAGACGTCGTAAATGAACAAATAATCTTTGCGTCTATTGGTGATCCATTGGCGCTCATTTTGGACTAACCGATTTTTGATTTTTATTCATCACCTGCAGGAATAATCGGCGTTGCACACGCAACATCACCGCACTGCGCATTAAACCGCATCATGTGATCAGCCAATGTAAGCGCTAACATCGCTTCACAAATCGGGGTGGCGCGAATCCCTACACACGGGTCATGTCGACCATGGGTTACCACTTCCATTGCTTCACCATTAATGTCTACACTTCTGCCGGATAAGCGCATACTCGAAGTTGGTTTGAAAGCGGTGTGCACGACAATATTTTGCCCGGAACTGATGCCGCCCAAAATACCACCCGCGTGATTACTTAAAAAACCTTCGGGGGTAATTTCATCACGAAATTCTGTGCCTTTGGCTTCAACGCAACTAAAGCCTCCACCAATTTCTACACCTTTAGCTGCATTAATTGTCATCATTGCGTAGGAAATTTCCGCATCCAGCCGATCAAAAATAGGCTCCCCCAAACCGGGTGGCACCCCTTCAGCAACCACTGAAATTTTGGCGCCTACGGAGTTACCTTCTTTGCGTAATGCATCCATATAGTCTTCCATTTCTTTGACTTTATTTTTATCCGGGCAAAAAAATGGGTTTTCACTGACCTGACTCCAGTCATGCGCTTCTACTGCTATCGGACCTAGTTTAGACAGGTAGCCGCGAATTAAAATATTGTATTTATCTAGCAAATATTTTTTAGCGATAGCACCGGCGGCAACTCGCATAGCGGTTTCTCTAGCCGAAGATCGTCCACCGCCTCGGTAATCTCGAAATCCATACTTCTGAGTGTAGGTATAATCCGCATGACCGGGACGAAATGTGTCGGCGATATTGCCATAATCTTTTGAGCGTTGATCAACATTTTCTATCAGCAATCCAATTGGCGTGCCCGTGGTTTTACCTTCGAACACACCGGAAAGAATTTTTACCTGATCTGGTTCGCGGCGCTGAGTTGTATGTCGTGATGTGCCAGGACGACGACGATCAAGATCGGCCTGCAAATCGGCTTCCGTTATTTCTATGCCCGGCGGACAACCATCAACTATCGCCATTAATGCGGGGCCATGTGACTCCCCACTGGTTGTCACTGTAAACAATTTACCGAAAGTATTACCTGACACGCTGTTTCCTCAAAAGATTTATACTCAGTTGTTAATGGCGAATATTAACATATCAGCTTGCCAGCGGGTGGCAAAAACCGATATAGTACATTCAAATAACTAGAAATAAATGAATGAATGTATTTTTCTACTCCTGACATCCTGATTGTTGAAGACGAAGAATTTAACCGAGATATCATGGCCCTGCGCCTGAAGTCATACAATTATGATATTCGCTTTGCTGTGAACGGCCAGATGGCGCTAGACATGGTAGCTGAGAAAAAGCCCGATGTCATTTTACTCGATATTATGCTTCCCGAAATAATGGGCTTGCAAGTGTTACACACATTGCGCCAGCAATACTCGATGGTTGAGTTACCGATTATTATGGTGACAGCGATTGATGAAGATGAACGCGTCATTCGCGCCCTTGAATTAGGCGCAAATGACTACACGTCTAAACCCATTAATTTCCCCATATTAATCGCACGCCTGCAAACCCAGCTCAGCCTGAAACAATTGTCCGCGTTAAATAATGAATTTCTCACCACGGCCAGTCACGATTTACGCAAACCCCTTGCGATAATTCAAGATGCAACCGCCACTGCTCGCTTAAAAGTCGCCAGCCAGCAACCGATTGATGGCAATGAAGTTATGCATAATTTCAATACTATTGCTGAATCAGCTAATTTCATGAACTCAATTGTCGAGTGCATGCTAAACACTCAGGCTGGCGGTTTCGGGCAATTACGCCTCACTAAAATTCCGCTACAGGTTGAACCGTTGATATCAGAAACGATTAATCACCATATCGCCTATGCCAGCGAAAAACACATTAAACTATACACAGATATCGAACAAAATATGCCCGCAATTGAGGTTGATCGTTCGCGTATCGCACAGGTGCTCGACAATCTGGTGGATAATGCGGTGAAGTTTTGCTCTGCTGATGACTCCGTCACCATTAGCACAAAAGTAGACCAGGACAGTTTGTCGGTCATTATTTCAGACACCGGCCCCGGTTTAACCGAAGGCGATTTTGACCAGTTATTTTTGAAAAACACCAAACTCAGCAATAAGCCAACTAACAACGAACCACATACCGGACTAGGTTTGTCGATTTGCAAGCAGCTCATTGATTTGCATGAGGGCGAAATTGGTGCGATGAATAACAGCGAAGGAGGTATTAGTTTCTGGTTTAAACTACCGGTATTTAAGCTTAAAACAGTTTAGCGATTCGAGAACCGCATTGCTTCTATTTATAAAACTCGGACATACCCTAACGGCTTACTGCGGTTGTTATTTAACAACTAAAATTCAAATTCATCTAGTTGCTCCGCCGTCAGCAGGAATATACCCGAACCACCTCGCTCAAAATCCAGCCACGTAAACGGCACGTGTGGGTAGGCTTCCTGCAGGGCATGTTGTGAATTGCCGACCTCTACAACCAAAATCCCCTGATCGGTTAAATACTCCCTGGCCTGTTGCAGCATCGGAACCACCAGATCCAGGCCATCATCTCCTGCCGCCAGACCTAACTCAGGCTCATGTAAATACTCGTCGGGTAAATCCGCCATATCTTGTGCGTCAACATAAGGCGGATTGCTGACAATAATATCGTAATGACGTTGCGGTACATTTTGAAATAAATCGGAGGCTAACACGCTCACCCGATCTTCGAGCTGATGGCGTTTAATATTTTCTTGTGCCACTTCAATCGCCTGCGCTGAAATATCAACCATATCCACATACGCCCAGTCGAACGCATAAGCCGATGCAATTCCAATACAGCCGCTGCCACAGCATAAATCCAGTATATTTTCGACGGCCTCCTCTTCAACCCACGGCGCAAAGCGGTTTTGGATCAGCTCGGCAATCGGGGAGCGTGGCACCAACACATTTTCGTTCACCGTAAACGGCAATCCCGCAAACCAGGCCTCACCGGTTAAATACGATGCCGGAAGCTTTTCTGCAATACGTCGGCTTAACAAGCTATGTACCGCCTGCTTTTCTTCCGCCGTTAACACACAATCGAAGTAGTCAGCTGAAAAATCATGGGGCAGGTTCAGCGCAAATAAACTCAAATAAACCACTTCATCCAACGCGCTGGCCATGCCATGACCATAATATAAATCCGCCGCATTAAACTGGCTCACGCCCCAGCGAATATAATCCTTAATGGTTTTCAACTCTGTGGGTAACGTAATAAGAGACATATATAAGCCTGTTTAGTAGAGAAAGCAGCTGAGTTAATTGACTAAGCTGAGCGAATTATTAAAGTTAAGCTTTCAAGTTAAGCTTTGAATATTAACCTGTGGCGAATATAATCACGAGTCCTTATTATGTGTTGATTTAATAATTGAATGATTTTTCTATGAAACAGCAACTTCTCACCTTCGGCCTGCTATTCACGCTATTAAATACCGTGATGGGCGCAACTGCCGCTGAAAAGCTTACTATCATTAACCCATGGATTCCAGAAGCACCTCCGGGCGCTGCCGTAATGGCGGGGTATATGGAGTTTCAAAACAAGACTCATAAAGACATTGATATTGTCTCCATCAGTAGTGACTCATTTGAAACGGTTGAAATGCACCGCTCAGTTGAAAGTGACGGTTTTGCCAAAATGCTGCCGCAAAGAAAACTCAGCATTCCTGCGAATTCAAACCTCATATTAAAATCTGGCAGCTACCACTTAATGCTGATAAAACCCGTCAAATGGTTTAGGCACGGTGAAAAAGTAAAATTAAACTTTAACCTTTCAAACAATGAAACTCAGTCACTTGAAATCCACATCAAAAAAACCACAGCTCGCGCTATGAAATGTGCCGCCGGAAAATGTGGAACTGGAAAATGTGGCGCCAATTAACCCGAATAGCCCCTTAAAATTCATGGCATCTTTGCCAATAACATCAGTAAACGACAGTAATTATGAAAGCATCATTTAGCGATTATTTAAAATCAACACCCTTTTATTTTTTACCTCACCATTTAATCTCAGGCATAGTCTATAAAGTTGCTCGTATTAAATTTGCTCCTATTAAAAACTTCACCCTGAAAATTTACCTTTCTTTGCACACCGTGAATATGTCTGAAGCAGTGCAAGAAAACCCTTATGCTTACGAAACGCTTAATGCTTTTTTTACTCGCGCACTTAAACCTGAGGCTCGGGTAATCGATCAAACAACAAACGCCCTGGTTTGCCCTGTTGATGGCAAAGTCAGTCAGGCACAGGCAATTGAAAACGGCCGCGTGTTTCAGGCCAAGGGGCAGGATTACAGTTTACTGGAACTGGTTGGTGGCATCAGCGAGTTAGCCGAGCCTTTTACCAACAGCTCATTTGCCACTATTTATTTATCGCCTAAAGATTACCATCGCATACACATGCCTGTCGATGGCACACTCACCGACATGGTTTATGTGCCCGGGCGTTTATTTAGTGTTGCCCCACACACGGTTAATACCGTGCCTCGTTTATTTGCACGTAACGAAAGATTGGTCTGTAAATTTAATACCGATCACGGCCCGCTGATTATGATTTTAGTGGGCGCGGTAAATGTATCTGCAATTGACACGGTGTGGGCGGGAGCGGTAACGCCGCCAAGTAAAAACAAAGTGATACATACGACTTATGAAAACGTTAATATCAGTCTTGAAAAAGGTGCAGAAATGGGCCGGTTTAATTTAGGTTCAACTGTGATTTTATTAATGAATGATAAAGTTAAATTATTTGATACGATCAAACACGATGAAACTGTTATTCTGGGTCAGCCGTTAGCAACTTATGAAATATAGAATGCATGCGCGCATTGAAAAGTTCGCCATCTGCGGAGACCGGTATCGCAGATGACGTCACTCTTATTAAGTTAATGTAACAGCCTTGATTTAACCCAATTATTGACCACCCCATAATTCTTCCACTTTTGCATCACGCCCACAAGCATAACGATAATATTGATAACGTAACGGACTTTTTTTGTAGTAATCCTGGTGATAATCCTCTGCCGGGTAAAAAGTGCTAGCCTGAATAAATTCAACTTTTAATGGCTCTTTAAATGTTTTGTTTTTTTCAATGAGCTGAGCTGATTCAATAAGCGCCTGTTTTTCCATTGCGTCTTTATAAAAAATAGCTGGACGATACTGAGGGCCTCGGTCACAAAACTGCCCATCATTTCGCGTAGGATCAATATGTCGCCAGAAATAATCAAGAATTTTAGCACGATCAATTAGCTGCGGGTTGTAGGTTACCTCAACAACTTCGATATGTCCGCTATGACCTGCAGAAACCTGTTTATATGTCGGGTTTTTAATATGCCCTCCCGAATAACCTGAAACCACGCTAATCACACCTTCAAGCTTTTCATAATCGGCCTCGATACACCAGAAACAACCACCCGCCAATACGATACGACTACTGGTGGCATCATTACTAACGCCCCCCTGAGCCATTTCATCAGTTTGGGATGCAAATGAAACGTTATTAATAAACGCTATCATTCCAATTGCGAAAATATTTAATAGAAAAGTACGTGATGACATAATAGAGCCTGCTTAGAGTGTGAATATTAGTATCTCAATTGTGGAGATAGTTCATTTATATTAGGTATAATATGGGTAACCTAATTATAGTGAATAGATATGCTGATAGTCGTCTCCCCTGCTAAAACACTGGATTACACCACTGAACCTAAAACCAAAAAATTCACCCTTCCTGATTATCTCGATGAATCAGCTGAACTCATTCACCGCATGCGCGAATTTTCATCATTGGATATTTCTGAATTAATGAAAGTCAGCACAAAAATTGCTGATTTAAATTTCGATCGATTTGAAGCATGGAATAAAAACTTTACCGAACAAAATGCCAAGCAAGCTGTGCTTGCATTTAAAGGCGACGTTTACACTGGGCTGGATGCGGAAAGCTTCAGTATGAAAGACTTTAGTTTCGCCCAAAAACATCTTCGCATGCTTTCCGGTCTCTATGGTTTATTGCGGCCTCTTGATTTAATGCAGCCTTACCGGCTTGAAATGGGAACCCGCCTCAGCACAGAACGGGGAAAAAACTTATACGAATTTTGGGGCAATGAGGTTACTGAGGGCTTAAATTCACAACTTAAAAAAATTAAATCAAAATACTTAATCAACCTCGCATCGAATGAGTATTTTAAAGTCGTAAAGCCAAAAGTATTACAGGGTGAAATTATTACACCCTCATTTAAAGAACTTAAAAATGGCGATTATAAAATGATTGGCATATATGCAAAAAAAGCAAGGGGATTACTAAGCCGCTATATCATTCAAAATCAGCTATCTGATATTAAAGACATCAAATCATTTAATGTCGATGGTTACAAGTTTAATAAAAAATTATCGAGCGATAACAACTGGGCATTCACAAGGAAAACACCCAATACTAAGTAACTAATTAATTTCTTTAACTATGTCTTAAAATATTATGGCGTTAATAACACCCAATCACATAACTCACTTCTGGTTTACAGCCCCAATGAATAAACATTGGTTTAAATCAACACCAGAAATCGATTTGCAAATTAGAAATAAATATGCACAGACATGGCAGGACGCCTTCGATGGGAAATTAAACCACTGGAAAGAGAACCCTGAAAGCTGCCTTGCATTAATTTTATTATTAGATCAATTTCCTTTAAATATGTTTAGAGGAGACCCGAAGTGCTTTGCATCAGAATCAATTTCTATTACTCTTACACTATATGGTATTGCACAAAATTATGACTCGCATTTAAGCGGGCCTAAACTGAGTTTTTTCTATATGCCATTAATGCATAGCGAATTGCTAGAGCATCAAAATTTATCTATTGAAAAATTTGAAAGTACCGGTCTTGAAGCTAACACACGCTTTGCAAAACACCATCAAAAAATTATTCAGCAGTTTGGCCGTTTCCCTCACAGAAACAAAATATTAGGTCGTGAGTCAACGACAGCTGAATTAAACTACCTTAACTCTAAAGAGGCGTTTACAGGATAAGAACAATCTGAATTTATAAGCTTAGCATTTCACTTTTACGCATGCCATAAAAAACGATAGAATACTAATACCGAAGAAAAACAACTCGCGTTGATGTCTCGCTTTACCCGGCCATAGACGTAAAATCATAATCCAGGTGTGGCGATGGCTCTTGTAAGAAATTTCCCTGTATGAAGTTTATCCCCATTCCCCATAACACCGACAAGCTAGTAGCATCTTGCACGCACTGCGCAATGGTAAGTTTATTTAGCTCCATTGCTTTTTCAGTAATCGCTTTTACCGCTTCCTGATTTTCTGTACTGGTTGAAAGCTCGTCCATAAATGACCGTTCGAGTTTTAAATAGTCTGCCGGGATGTGTTTTAATAATTCAAATGGATTGGTACCTTTTCCAAAATCATCAAGTGCAAAGCCACAATTTAGCTCCTGCAATGACTTCGCCAATTCCGCCGTATACTTCAAACTGGTTACTGCAACATTTTCTTTTACTTCAAAGATTAAACTGTTTTTAGGAACATTATATTTTTTCAACTGATCTTTTAACCATGCCATTAAACTGGTGTCTTTTAACGAGTTAGCGGCCAATTTCACAAAGAACAATGTTCGCTTACCTTCTTTCCAGCACTTCGTTAGTGTTGTAATAGTGGAGAGCAATATCCAGCGATCAATTGCAACAGACATACCTGTACGATCCGCAGCGGGCAAAAACTCCATAGGTAAAATAATATTATTGTCTTTATCCAGCATACGAACAAACACTTCATAGCGCTCGTCAGTATCTCCATGCAAACTAATTACCGGCTGATAATAAAGTACAAAGCGATTATTCTTAAGGGCTAGCTTCAGTTCCTCCACCACTTTTGCATCAATTTCTTTCTGCGTTAACTCGCCTTCTTTAGGTTGATAAACAACAACTGTATTTGGGCCTTTCTCGCCAGCCTCATTTACTGCGCGTTCAACCCGCAGTAAAATTTCTCCAGTATCGGGTGTGTTTACATCCAGCAAACTGACACCAACAGTACAAGTTGTATTCAATGACTGACTGCCAATATTGGCAATAAAATCACGCGCTGTTGTACTGATTTTTTTTGCATAATCATTAACTGATTTAACATTCTGATTATAAGCGATGATGGAAAATGTGTTCCCCTCAAAATGAGCCAGCACATCATCACTATTAATTACATCTTCGAACTGCCTGGAAATTTCATTTAAGAATTGATCTGCGCCAACAACACCTGCGCTTTGTTTTATGTCGTTGAAATTATCAAGGTGAATAAGCAATGCAGCTGCTGTTAGACTTCCTTCTTTTGATTTATCAGCCACCTCTTCGAGCGTGTCTAAAAAATACTGCCTATTATATAACCCGGTAATAGAATCTGTTTGACTCATTAGCGCAAGCTGCTGCTCTAATGCTTTATTATTCGTTTGTGTTCTGATGATAACCTGAGTACAGGGTTCACCATCAATACTGGCGGAGGAAAATTCCATTTCACCTTTAAACTCAGTACCATCTGCTTTGCTTAAATTGAGTTTAAGCTTATCGGAGAGACTCTTTTTTGACTGGCTATCACGCAAAAAACGTTTAAATTCGTCTCTTCCATTCATTCCCACCATATCTAAAATGGGCATACCTTCAAGTTCTTCGGATTCATCAAAACCGAATAGCTTCAGGTATGAATGATTAGAATAAACATGCATACCTTCGTGAATGTAAGCGATTGCATCACGTGAAGAATCGAGCAAAGCTTCACAACGTTTTTCAACCTCCTGCATTGCCTTTTCAAGTTTAAATACACTGGCAATACTGCTGTGTGCTTGCACTTCTCTATGAATAACCATTTCAAGGTGTGACGGGTTATCGTATGACGTTAAGTCTTTGGCACCAGCACGCATGGCTTCTATCACTTCCAGCTGCTGCCCAGGTCGATTTACGGCAATAACAGGGATGGGTTCGCTGGCGTTTGTTTCAAGACATTTAACCGTGTCCTGTAATGAAATTAATTCCATGCCCGTAGAATAAAGCAAAATATCTGGTATTTGTTTTTTTAGCGATTCAATAAGATCTTCGTCATCTTCAATGCGTGTTGTATGTGCCACATATCCAGCACTGCGCATTAACTTGACAATATTTTCCTCATTATTAAAAGAGTCATCAATAATAAAAATATTTACTTTTTTCTTATTTTCCACAGTTTAATATCCAGAATGAATTAATTTCAGAGTTATATTTTTATATTTATAGTGACGACCAGATAGAATCAAAATTATCTGGCGTGGTTTTTTTCGACTTCTCTCCATTGCCATTATCTTCACTTTCAGGTGAGTCACTATCGTTTAATTGAGAGAACTGAAACTGGGTAAATGACCCGGTGTGTTCACGTACTGTACCCAATTTAATTTCCATATCACGCTCATAGACATGCATGTTCAACGTATTACCTCGACGAAATGCATGCGCAGGCAACAACAAAGTTGACGGCTGCTGAATGGGCTTAATACCCGGCAGCATTAAGCAGAAGAAAGGCTCTTCGGTTTTTCGCTCAATACGCTGTACTCGACAAGAAATGACTTTAGGTGACAAAACCTGCACACCAATTTCCAGGCCACTGCTATGACTGAATTGCATCCAGCGAATCACGCCAACCCGCCACTGATAAGTCAGATCCGGCTCTTTTTCACGAATACTGATGAGCTCACCAACTAAAGCCCTTGAAGGCAAATCAGAATCCCAATAAAGACAGTAGCCACCGGCGCTCACATTCGTGATTTTCCAGTGCATATCCGGTGCTTCTTTATGCAGCTCACCAATACTTTTATCATTTTGCTGTAACTCATTCGCATAACTGGCAGTTAATGTTCTACCTTTTGCGACCATATCCCAGGCGCTCGCTGAGCGCTCTTTTCCATTAGTTGACTCAGGGTCGGTAATAAATACATTGGGATCCTGCTGTGCAAAAACATCTTTTTTAACATGCTCGTTATCAGGAATTGATTCCAACGAAAACATATTTGCCGGTTTTTTAACCACTGGTTTAGGTGGAATAATTTCCTCATTCAGCGCTTTGTGAATAGAGGTCAGGCCAATTGAGACACGAATATCATCTTTACGCTCAGCACGTGAAAAACGCCGCTTAGCACACAAACTCCAGGATGATACGAGAGTGCGAATGGTTTCCTGTGAAACCAGATCACCAATGGAAACCGCAGAGTGTAAAGCATTTGAATTATTATCGATTACCTGTAGATGTTCAACTAGTTTAGTGGTATCGATTGAGCGCAAGTTTTGTGAATTATTAAGGTCGCTTTCAGACACACAACTTGGTGGCTGATCGCCGTCTAAACGGCTCACAAAATATCGGTTTAATTTGTTTTTAGTTGGACTGTGGCTAATGCGTGTCAGTTTGGCCCATTCATTAATCGATTTAAATAAACGCTCTGCATCACTTTGTCGTAACGCATTGGGGCGCGCAAGAGAGAATAATAAAATCTGTTTATAATAATCCTCCGTCGAAATACTGCCGACCGCTAACTCAGGGTCTTTAATCTTTTTCTGGTGTATATCTTTTGCTTCGGCATAACTATAAAGCCGGTGAATATCCCACCAAACGCCCTTTGGCAATTCAGAATAAATCTGGCTCGAACGCAGCAATAACTCTGAATAGTAATGCAGTGATCTTTCACATGCGATTAATATCATTTTGCTATCAATTTTAACCAGACCATTTGATGCTTCAAAAATAAGAATTTTATACCCAATAGCCATTTCATTTAACAGGGCATGATTCAGCTGAATAATCTTCTGACTTTTTTCGGGCAAAGGTAATGTACGGTTGATAAAGTGCTTATGTAACTGGTTAAAAATATAACGCGTGGGCTCACGCAGGGTTTCCATATTTTCCAGACGCTGCTTGGGAGCCATAGCCTGACGATTTAGCGCAAGCAGTCCGTTATATACTTGACGGGTAAAATCCCCCATATTTGCCCGTTTCAAACTGGACAGCCATTTTTTTAGCTTTCGTGGATGACTCTGAAAATCATCCCGACCGGGGTTATTTTGTTCAGGAACGTTTAATTTCATATTATTTAATTGGCTTGCTTATATCCATTATTGCTCATCGCCTTTCTAGTGGTTTAAGTCTATCCTATTTACACATATTATTTAATAAAAACAGTTAGATACTGCGGCTTTTTAAGCCAATTTCATGTGATATATTAGATTTATAGCTCATTCGCCGGTGTTTTGCTCATTTCACCTGTAATTTCACGTACTAGTCTAGGCACCAAAAAACCCGGCAAACGGCTTCGCATCTGCGAAATTAAATTTAGAGCCATCGATAAATTCACATCAAAATGCGCCGCACCCTGTACCGCATCCAGTAAATGCAAATAATAAGGCAACACACCCGCAGCATACAACGCTTCTGATAAATCAACCTGATCTTCGATTCTCTGATTTATGCCCTCCAGTAATACCGCCTGATTTAACAGATGCACACCGGCACGCTTAAGCTTACCCAGTGCGTTTATTTCCTCTGCACCAATCTCATTGGCATGATTCGCATGAATAACCAGGCAAACATTAAACCGACTCTGCGCCAACCGGTTCAGCAATGTTTCGGTAATACGGGCAGGCAACACCACAGGCAGGCGACTGTGAATCCGCAAACGACTGACATGTGAAACCCTTTCCAGCTGGTCGATTAAGCCACCCAGCTTCTCATCAGAAAGCACCAACGGATCGCCACCGCTTAATATAACCTCATTAATTGAGGTGTCCTGACGAATATAGTCAAGCGCCTGCCCCCAGTTTTCCCGCCCTGCCTGCTGCTGTTGATAAGGATAATGGCGTCGAAAACAATATCGGCAATGCACCGCGCAAGCACCGGTGGTAATCAGTAACACCCGCCCTGCATATTTGTGCAGCAAACCCGGTGTTTTGTTTGCTTGTAGATCTCCTACAGGGTCATCGCCATAACCCTCAACCGCTAACATTTCCTGAGATTGGGCCATCACCTGCAGTAGCAGTGGGTCCCGGGGATTGCCCATTTGCATTTTATTTAGATAAGCATGCGTGACTTTAATGTTAAATTGCCCACATGCAGTGGCGGTATCAGTAAAATCTTGCGGCTTCAATTGCAGCATTTCAATCAGCTTATCTGGCTCGGTAATGGCCTGAGCCAGTTGCTGCTGCCAACTAATTAGCCAACCATCGACAGATTTAACCGACACAATAGGTATAGTTTTTGGCATTAGGGGCGGTTCCGAGTATTATATGCGCTGCATTTCAATGTCTATTTTTTTCAATTTTTATTTTTCCGGCCACTTTTTCGCAGTCCGGAACAAAGGTTATTTACACATGGCATCTTACAGTACTAATGAATTTCGTGGCGGTCTAAAACTCATTTTAGACAACGACCCCTGCTCAATAATTGAAAATGAACTGGTTAAACCCGGCAAAGGTCAGGCATTTAACCGAGTCAAATTACGCAACCTTAAAACTGGCCGCGTTTTAGAACGCACCTTTAAATCAGGTGAATCAGTTGAAGCCGCAGATGTAATTGATGTCGAGATGGAGTTTTCTTATAACGATGGCGAGTTCTGGTACTTTATGGACCCCAGTACTTATGAGCAAATTGCTGCACCGGATTCCGCCATGGTCGATTCCGGCAAATGGATTAAAGCCCAGGAGCTGTGCACCGTCACATTATGGAATGGCGCACCTTTAGTGGTTAGCGCGCCTAACTTTGTTGAGTTAGCGGTGACCGAAACCGACCCTGGATTAAAAGGCGACACAGCACAGGGCGGCACAAAACCTGCGACGCTCGAATCCGGAGCGACGGTCAAAGTCCCCTTATTTATTGAAGAAGGCGAGCTGCTAAAAATCGACACTCGCAGTGGCGAATATGTCTCTCGAGTGAAAAACTAGACAGCCCAAAACTCATGCCTAAACTCACGCCATTACACTGGCAGCCGTCGGCTTCAATACAGAGTCTGAAACAAAGAGCCCGTATGCTACAAAGCATCCGGACTTTTTTCGCAGAACACGATGTACTGGAAGTTGAAACACCCGTTATTTCAAGTGCCGCCGCAACTGACCCGCAACTGGAAAGCTTTACGACGCAGCACCAGAATAAACCCTATTTTCTGCACACCTCACCCGAATTTTATATGAAGCGTTTACTAGCTGCTGGCAGCGGTGATATTTATCAGCTGGCAAAAGTGTTTCGTGATGATGAAAATGGACGTTATCATAATCCGGAATTCACGTTACTGGAATGGTATCGATTAGGCTTTAATCACCATCGATTAATGGATGAAGTTGAAAACCTGATAAGCCGTCTGGTTCCACAAAAAACAACCCCGTTTAATCGCGTAAGTTATCAACAGGCATTTCTTTACGAGTTAAAAATAGACCCGCTTTCAGCAACAATTAACGAGTTAAAACAGTGCGCAAAACAACATAGTATTAAAACGCCGCAGGGCATGGCTGATAACAAGGACATGTGGTTAGACTGGCTAATGCTAGAAAAAATTGCACCTGGCTTTTCAAAAAATGCGTTTACATTTTTATATGATTACCCTGCATCACAAGCCTCATTAGCGCGCCTCGATAGCGATGATTTTCGCAAAGCTAATCGCTTTGAATTATTTTTTGGCGAACTGGAGCTGGCCAATGGGTTTTATGAATTAACTGATGCGCAGGAACAACAACAGCGCTTTGAAAAAGACAATGAAATTAGAACACAACGCCAACAAAAAACGATGCCAGTAGATAATCACTTGTTGGCCGCTTTAAATTCCGGGCTGCCGGAGTGCGCTGGCGTGGCGATTGGCATAGATAGAATTATGATGCTGGCAACCAATGCCCAGCACATAAAAGAAGTCATCAGTTTTGGTGATGAGTTTTGAAAATAGCTTTTGAGCCCGGCTTAATTTCTGGCGTTAAAGACGAACTCGTTCTAGATATCCGACGAACCACACCGACCTGGTCATATTAAAAGAGCAGATATAATCAAAATTTATTTTAAGGTATTTCGATTAAATGATTTATTCATCAACACATGGTTATTTGAATTAACAATGCATACTTGAAATACATTTTTTTGCCAATTCAATGGCAATCAGGCTATGATTATTCATAGTGGATGTTCCTCGAATATAACTAATGGTAACGAGTATTAGTTTGGCTCTTTTTGACGCCGAATTTCAAAGGGCATCCATCTCATCACCTATTCTAATAAGGAACTTTATAACCCTTATATTAACATATAAGCCATTGATTAGATTTTGTTTTTCTAGTGTAATAAGATGGTGCCTATAAAATACGCTGTTTAAGGATTCATGATTAATGCAATATATTTCGATACTGCGCGGGATAAACGTCAGTGGTCAGAAGAAGATAAAAATGGCCGATCTCAAGTCGTTATATGAATCTTCAGGATATGAGAATGTAGTGACCTATATTCAAAGTGGAAATGTGGTATTTGAATCCAGCGATAAAAACACACTGAAATTAAAAAAGACAATAGAAGACGCAATTCAAAAGAAGTATAAATTTGATGTGCCAGTTGAGATTCGTACGAAATCAGAGTTCAAGAATATCATTAAGAATAGCCCCTTTGGCTCTATTAACTTAGAAAAAGATGGCGCGAAATTTTTAGTCACATTTCTAGCGACTAAACCTGCTAAAGATAAAGTTTCAGATGTACTTAAGTACGTTGTTTTGCCTGAAAAGCTGGTTGTTAAAGGAAAGGAAGTTTATTTGTATTGTCCAAATGGTTATGGGAAGAGTAAATTATCAAACACTTTTCTTGAGAAGAAGCTTGGGGTTGAAGCTACAACGCGAAACTGGAAGTCAGTGCAAAAATTATATGAATTATCATCATAGAGTAAACCCACATAATAATGACTTAAGAGGGACTGATCCTACCCCATAACACGTCTCGGCTTTTGTGGCTTCCGCTTCGCCCCATATTGCCACAAAAATCAAGCCATGTTACGGTCAGCTGAACTCGACGTTGATATGACCCCCACTGTCAGCAAACAATAGTCATCTAAACCATTAATATTACATTAAATTATTTTTATATAATTTAATGTAAACACGGTACCAGCAAAACGACAGTTGATCGTGCTGATACTCGTAGATTGGTTACCGACATAACTTGTGTACCTCGCGAAGCTGCCTCTATCTATAAACGAGAACCCTGGATTTGTAATGACATTAATTGCTTTGCCTGGTATTACTCAAATTTTGATATTCTATATACCATCAAATATATACAGGCATAGAAAACAGTTACACATTGAGGCCAAAAAAAGACGCAGCGCAAGTTAACTGAGTGCTAGCCCACCAGGTAAAACTATAAATTTTAAATTATTAATTTCCGCTTATTTTGAAATAGTTAATTAACAGCTAGATAAACATGGAAATATACAAGGACCAGAGCGCCTCCTTTAATTACTTTTCTTTAATTACTTTTCTTTAATTACTTTTCTTTATTTCCTTCCTTTATTACCTTCCTTTATTACCTTCCTTTATTACTCCCCTTCATTACTTACCTCCGGCTGCGTATATTATAAATTGAATCGGAAAAGTGACAACATTAACAGCTACAGTAAGCGGCAGAAACAAGAGCAGTAACTTAAAATATTCTTTATCATTACTTCTCGATATCAGAGTTGGCGCGTTTATTGATATCCGATTTGTGTTAATAAAAATCTTATCATTATTTACATACAAAAATAAAGAGTCAGTTACATCATGTGAAATATACAATGTTTCAGAACTGTTATCCACCGGCAACAGTTTGTATTTATCACTATTCCGGTTTGACAGCAACGAGGGAGCGCCTAACTTCACAACAGGTATGTGATGATATGCTTTTTGATCAAAATCATCATATAATAATTTTTCATCTGGACTACATGTATCCAGCCTAACACCTGATTCAGCCGCATAAGATATATTGGTTTCTTTGGCATAAGCGATTCGATATGGTGACATATATTTATACAGAGGAACACGAAAACTGCCCTTTTAATCTGCAGTTTCCATGCAGATAAATAATTCATACTTATTGCTCATGTATGCATTATTTACATTTATGATTTCACTTACCTTTTTGTATTCAACTGTATTGTTTTCAATTGTTTGATTAAGCATTCCTGTCGCGCATCCCTGCATGAAAAAAGCCTGAAACAATATCAAAAATATTATTTTCTGCGTTATTTTTATCATTACTTTCACTTCCAGTTATAAATTATAATGGTTCGCCCCCTTTAATTTTTTTATTACATTTAATTGTCGAAACATAAGATACACATCTTAACAACACATTACTAGAACCGTAGAAAACAACTATTGTTTATTGACTGGGAACGCCTAATGTTTGACTCTGAGAACGCTCTTATGCTTAAAGTTTGATACAAGTCAACAGCGGTAACGAGACTATGTTTATACTAAAAGTGTTGATGTAAGCACATTACAGTTTAAAGGAATTACTACTTAAAATTTAGAATATAATTATGTGAGGGAATGTTATGTTTACTACTACGGTACGCTCAATAAATGCTCTTTCGCTCAAGTCATTAACTCTATTACTCTCAATGCTTTTTTTCATTGTTGCATGTAGTCACGATGGCAATAATCAAACCAGCACCCAGAGTAGCGAAATGGATTCAGCTGGTGGCGTTACTGAATTCGTCCTTGATGATGGAAATAACACGACCGTCAAATTAACGTTTCCACCCGATGCTGTACCTGATGGCACGACAATCAGCATGAAACCAGTTACTTCAACTCCCTCTGGAGATGCTCTGGAGTTGCTACCCGGTATGATTTTCGACTTCGGGCCGGATGGCATTGTTTTTGGTGCGGACGTCGAATTAAATATAACTTATGACCCCGCATTGCTTGGCACTAACCCGCCGGAAGACTTCCGACTCTTTACCGTTATCAATGGGCAGTGGACTCTGTTGGAGACAACGATCGATCCCCTCTTGAATACTGCGAGCGTGTCGCTGGGCGGGTTCAGTCTATATGGCATGGGCTTGCCGATTGAGTCTGATCGCCCCGTTACCACAGCAACACCTGCGGGGGGTGATTATACAGACTGTGTTCTGGTCGAACTCAGCTGTACTGATGGCGAGGGTGGTTCAGGTTGTCGCGATACTTTTTACCTGATAAACGAAGATTTTCCCACCAAAATTTATACGGGCGAACTGATACCATTGGAAGCCGATGCGACACTCAAGTATTTCTCCAATGACATGATGTATAACCTGGAAATGGTCCTTGAAGAAACATACAGCATTAGCGGCTGTGGAGGACTCAATCAACCACCGGATAACACCACCGCCGCCAATTACATTAACAATGGTGACACTGAAACCTCTTCTCTTAGCTTATCATTGGCCATCTCAGCAACGGATGATAGCGGAGTTGCCGCTTATCTTGCTCAGCCAGCAAGTCAGCCAGAACCAGCTGTCGATGATCCAGACTGGGTAGACATTACACCCACGACGAATTACTCGGACACGGTCAGTTACCTCTATCCTGACACCGCCGTGGGCAGCAAACGTGTACATCTCTATTTCAAGGACATTGATGATGCCATTTCCACTTATGTGCTGGATACCATCGACTATGCCCCAGCCCCAAGTGGGCAGACTTACTTCATTGACTTTCAGACAACACCGAGTGGTGGCGTAATGTGTGGCGGTGCGCGGATCTGTTCTGCAGGTGCAATCTTTGCACCCTGGGAAATTTCTTTTGATTTCACTGATGCAAGCGTTGGTGGTGGATCGGGACTACCTTATATCCAACACACCTTTTTTGACCCCGACACGGATTACTACCTGACCAATGACAGAACCAGCATTAACCTGGGGGGTAGCGTGCTAACCGGTACCATTGTGATGAGATTCAGCGGAATTTCACGGCAGTTAGTGAACTTCGAGCTGCAATATCCAAGCGCAGGTGTCCGCACGATTACGGCATATGCACCGGGTGGCAGTCCATTACCGCTAAGTGCTATCGGAGTATCTCCCAGCGGTACGAACGGCTCATTCACAGTAGAGGCCATCAGCATCGGTTCTGCGGGCGGTATCAGTGAGGTGCGTGTCAGTGGAAATGGCTCTATGTATATCGATGACATCGCCTATTAGCCAGATAAACTGAATATAAGAAATTACTCTCCTTGTGTGTCGCACAGGGGGAGTTCACATTCAGTCAACTAGAAGAAAATACTATCAGGTTTCTTTTATACTCAGCACTGCCAAATTTATCAGCGCTATTTAAAAAACATAAGAACAGGTTAGGAAGCCTAAAAATTTAACCACTTAGATGAATTCTAAACTTTTTCTTACTGTGATTTCCGGTTAAGCGGTTACATACTCAAGTCTTTGTGGATGTCCGCTTAAGTTCCGCTTAAATTCCAAACCCGCTAGCTCCACATTTACTGTCTTTAATAAAAAAGTAATCTAACCCGAATATCAATATAGCGCCTGCTGGCACTATTTTAATAAATTTTCTAACTTCATCATTTATATTCTTCTTCAGAGCTAGAACCGGTCACCCAACTCTGCAGATTTTCAAGAGAAATAATTAGACCTCTCATCCCCGAACGCGCCTACCGGGAATAATGAGGTTTTATTTAGTCAACGTGCCAACGGCAGTTTAAATCAAGTCAATTCTCAAATCAAAGCCCCCAAAGCTTACCAGCCAGGTGCTTGCCTGCTGGGATATACAGCCCGGCTCTTCGCCGATCACTCCTTAATCTCAACCTCAATTCGATCAACTTTCTGATAACCCCGCGGCAACTTAAAGCCACGCTTACCGCGCTCAGCATAGTGCTCATCCACTTCACCGCCGCGCATCACTTTGTGCTTTTTACCCGCATAAATTGCCAGTTTTTCGCCATCCTGAATTAAATCTACTGCACATATCCATTCTTCGTTAGCTTTTAATTTAGCCGATGGTACATTGATAATTTTATTGCCTTTGCCTTTTGCCATTTGTGGCAACTCAGATAATTCAGTCACTAACATGTGGCCTTCTGAACTCACCGCGACAATAAAATCTTCATCTAAACTACGCACTTTAACCGGCGGCAAAACGTTTGCACCCGGCGGCACTTTTAAGAACGCTTTTCCGGCTTTATTTCTGGATTGTAATTCACCGAGCTCACAAACAAATCCGTAACCAAAACTGGTCGCAAATAAATATAAATCTTTCGGGTCTCCCATTAAAGCAGACACGAATACCGCACCCGGTGGTGGGTTAAAACGGCCGGTTAATGGCTCACCCTGACCTCGAGCTGATGGCAAAGTATGTGACCCTAAAGTATAAGCACGTCCCGTACTGTCTAAGAAAACAGCCGGTTGATTCGATTTACCTTTTGCAGAAGAGCGATGTGCATCGCCGGCTTTATAATTTAATTTATCTGAATCAACTTCGTGACCTTTTGCCGCACGTACCCATCCCTTATCAGATAACACAACGGTAATCGGGTCACTGGATAATAAGGCGGATTCATCCATCGCCTGTGCTGCATCTCTTGCCACAATTGGTGAGCGACGCTTGTCGCCGTAGATTTCAGCATCGTCTAAAATTTCTTTTTTAATTAAGGTCTTTAAACGACGCTCAGAGCTTAATAATTTTTCCAGCTTGGCTTTCTCTTCTGCCAGTTCAGCCTGTTCGGCACGTATTTTAACTTCTTCTAATCGCGCTAATTGACGTAATTTGGTATCTAGGACATAGTCTGCCTGCAAATCACTCAACCCGAAGCGTTGCATCAGCGCAGGCTTGGGTTTTTCGCTTTCACGAATAATCGCAATCACTTCATCAATATTTAAAAACGCAATTAACAAACCTTCCAATAAATGCAAACGCCTGTTCACTTTTTCGAGCCGCCAGTTCAAGCGATTTTTAACCGTGTGCACCCGGTAAGTCAGCCACTCTTTTAAAATCGTGCGCAGATTTTTGACTGCTGGTCGTCCATCAATGCCAATCATATTCATGTTGACGCGATAGGTCCGTTCCAAATCGGTGGTTGCGAATAAATGCGTCATCAACTGTTCGATGTCGATCCGGTTTGAGCGCGGGACCAACACTAAACGAGTAGGATTTTCGTGATCGGATTCATCACGAATATCTTCCAGCATGGGCAGTTTTTTGGCGGTCATTTGCTGTGCAATTTGTTCTAAAATTTTATTACCTGAGACCTGATGGGGTAAGGCGGTAATCACGACATCGCCATCTTCTTTTTCATAAATGGCACGGGCGCGAATACTGCCTTTACCTTTTATGTACATCTCCATTAACTCTTCGCGGGGCGTAATAATTTCTGCGTTGGTCGGATAGTCCGGCCCCTGAATGTGTTCAAATAAGTCTTCGATGGTGGCTTTAGGTTCATCCAGTAACCGAATGCAGGCCGTCGCCACTTCGCGCAAATTATGCGGTGGCACATCTGTGGCCATGCCCACCGCAATGCCGGTGGTACCATTTAATAATAAGTTAGGAAGCCGCGCAGGCAATGATTTGGGCTCTTCCAGTGTGCCATCAAAATTGGCCTGCCAGTCAACCGTGCCCTGCCCCAGTTCCTGCAATAACACTTCCGCGTATTTTGAAAGCTTTGATTCGGTGTATCGCATCGCTGCAAAGGACTTAGGATCATCTGGTGAGCCCCAGTTACCCTGCCCATCTACCAATGGATATCGATACGAAAAATCCTGAGCCATTAACACCATTGCTTCATAGCAGGCGCTGTCACCGTGTGGGTGAAATTTACCCAGTACATCACCCACCGTACGCGCAGATTTTTTGTGCTTGGCGGTGGAAACCAGCCCCAGCTCGGACATGGCATACACGATACGTCGCTGTACCGGCTTTAATCCATCGCCAATAAAGGGCAGTGCACGATCGAGAATAACGTACATGGAATAATCCAGATACGCCTTTTCAGTGAATTCAGCGAGGGTTTGTTTTTCGACGCCTTCAAAATTTAAATCTACTTGGTCTGACATGAGGGTGATTCATTCTCTGATAAATTACGTTTGCTGAATTATGCTCAAAACCGACCGCAAACACAATATAATCAACTTATTTATGAGAAATTTGAATCCACTCTCAGGCCAGTCTTCCCGCAAAAATCTCTCCCAAAATATGATTGACTGACTGCTCTCGCATATCATCGGTATACAAAACAGTGGCCATTAAGTCATTATCTAATTTAATTAATCGCCAGTGCATGTCCTCGACATGACCCGAGCGGCCTGCTAATTTTAAAGGCTGGTCTGCTCGATGAATAAACACATTCATCACACCCTGCTCTTTTCCTGCAATGCGAATATGCGTGGTTCGCATTTTATCCAGAAAACAAAATTTGCTCATTTCGACTTTATATTCTTCGGGAACACGCTCAATACGATTGTCGTTTAACCACCGTTGAATTTCTGTTTTCAGACCATTATTTAAATGCGCATCCTGCATAATATCCGCATAGGCATAATTAATAAGTTGCGGCGTTTTCACATAAGAAAAAACCACCATAAACATCAGCACACTCGCAGCAACTGAGCCTAATAATTTATACCAACCGCTGTGTGTTTTTTTAGCTTTCCCCGCATGTCCAGTAAGTAGCGTTTGTAACTCATCAATTTGTGTATTCGATAAACTTTTCTCCGCATAATATTCTTTGACGGCCTGTTTAACTGTTTGCTCTTTATTTTTCATCGGTTTTCACCCACAACTTGATCGATGTTCGTTGACTGCAGATTTTCTCTAATACGTTTTTTTAAACGGTGTAACTTTGATAGCATTGTACCCCGTGGTTTTTCATATATTTGTGCGATTTCTTCTACGGTATGCTCTTCAACTGCCCATAAATATAACAATTCATTTTCTTCTGAATTCAATTGCTCAATTATTTCGGCCACCTGTTGCTGATTAACAAACAAGTCTTCCATTGAGGCTTCGTCTATTGGCTCGATATGTGAAGCGTCATCACTATCAATAGATATCATTGGCACCACTTTTTCATGTCGTTGCAGATCAAAATATAAATTACGAATAATTGTTTTCAGATAAGCCAGTGGTTTTTCAGGCGGCCGAGAGACTTTTGTTAAATATCGCTCCACAGCACTTTGCACTAAATCGTATGCCTTTTCTTCATGACGGGATAGTGACAGGGCATAACGATACAACTGATTTAAATCATCTTTATTAAACATAAGTAATCTTAAATGCACGCCTTTATATGGATATACCAAAATAACCGTACTTATATAACTGCATCTGAATGACCGTACCTGAATAACATTACTTTAACATTACTTGGAGCTTAGACGTTTCGGCAGGGAAATTGATTGCACCTAAAAATAAATTGGTCGCTATTGAAATGCATATTAACGCGTTAAGTGCACTATTTAAATAAAAAATGCAATCAAATGAAGGCGCTATACGTTATATCGGTATTCAACAACACTTTAAACCCTGGTTCAAACACATCAAAAGGTAATATTAATGAATATTAAACTCGCCACACAGGCACTTGCACTTTCATTGGCTATGTTAAGCCAGCCCTTACTCGCTAATAAAACAGTCAAACCTTCACCTAATGGCATCACCTTGCCGGAGGCTTATAAAGACTGGCGCGTTATATCCATTTCACACCGCACTGATAACAATTCAATGCGCACGATTTTGGGCAATGACGTTGCTGTGAAAGCAGCCCGTACAGGTAAAACTAACCCATGGCCTAAGGGCACGATTTTAGGGAAATTAGTCTGGAAACAAACAGCAGAAGAACACTGGCCAACGGCTATCGCACCGGATAAATTTGTTCATGCTGAGTTTATGTTTAAAGACAGTGAAAAATACAAATCCACCGGGGGCTGGGGATATGCTCGCTGGAAAGGCTTAGATCAAAAGCCCTACGGTAAAGATGAAAATTTTGCTCAAGAATGCGTAGCCTGTCATACGCCGGTTAAAGACAACGACTGGGTATTCACTAAACCTGCGGTTATGCCTTAGTTTTTTGAAAGGCAAGGCGAATGTAAAAAATAAACTTAATGTTATTTACCATAGTTAATTTTTAAGAAATATTTTTTCTGCTTTATTCGCCATTTTCTGTTAACGCCTCTCTTTAGCAAAGAGGGGCTAAAGGGAAACGGGTGTCAGATACCCGCCTCAATCACCTTTTTTCTAAGCAATAGTTTTATTTTTTTCGTGGAAATGACTACAGGAAAATCATTAGATTTTAATTATAGAACCAAACCTTCTTTGCCAATATCTTCATTTTAGATCGGTTCCGCTTTATAACTCTCGCCACTGGCATTCCATTCAACGCACCAACTGTCGGTCAGATAATGACTGATTTGCATAAGGGCTCATTCTCACTACAAATCACAACAAGGTCATAGAACGGTGAATTACCTTAATTCCTGACAGCAATGTGAGTATTTTTCCTACACATTACCATCCATTATCGTCCATTTAATTTATTTACCGGGCGATTATTATTTAAAATTCTGTAAAATTCAGTTCTGGCTACCGGTTTTAACGTTGACACTGACTACTCAAGCTGAAAAACCTTAATTAAATGCAGCATAAAAACAAACCTCGAGGGAATGAAAATGAAAACAATTTCGCTTTTAAAAATATTATTTTTTTTATTAATGACACTTTCTATTGTTAATTGTGGCGGCGGCGGTGGCGGAAATAATCCTCCCGCTGACGTAACTGGATCAATCAGCGGCGTTGTTCAAAGTGCAAAAGACCAACTACCGATTGAAGGTGTCACTGTTTCAGCCGATGGCTCATCAGTAACAACCTCCGCAACCGGTAGCTATAACCTGGAAAACATATCAACGAGTGACCGTATTGTGGTCACAATTAAAAATGCAGGATATGCGGAGCAATCAAAAATTGTAAGCCTGAACAAACAAAACCAGGTTGTCGATTTAAATGTTTCGATTTTACCGGTCGATTCCGTTGAAGAATTTGATCCTGACCTGTCTAAAGAGCTCACAGTGACAGATTCATCAGCAATGGTTATGTTAGAGGCAAGCTCACTGGTACGGGCTGATGGATCAACACCTCCTACCGGCATGGTAATCAGCAATTTAACTGTTATTGACCCGACTACAGACATTGATTTGATGCCTGGCGATATGCAAACCGATACCGATGGTGGCACACTCGCTCAAATTGAAAGCTTTGGTGCCATTACAGCGACGTTTAAAGACGCTGAAGGAAACGATTTAAATTTAGCGACTGGCACTCCCGCAACGATTCGCATTCCTGTCGCAAGCAACACAGCCAATCCGCCCGCCACTATTCCATTATATTTTTATGACAAGCAAACCGGTCTCTGGGTTGAAGAAGGCACAGCAACACTTGACCCAACAGACACATTTTACGAAGGCAGTGTTACTCACTTTTCTACCTGGAATGCAGATCGTGTATATGAGCGGGTCACTATTAATGGTTGTGTCGAAGATATGGATGGCAATCGATTAGAAAATATTTTTATTTACTCAAAGGGTAAGGACTATTCAGGTGTGTCCGTTGCCTTTACCGACAACGCTGGAAATTTTTCAGTTTTTGCAAAATCCGATGCACTAGTATCAATTTTAGGGCGCACTTCTTTTAGAACCACTAATATCGTTGAAGTACAAACTGCAACATCGGATATTACATTAGAAAGCTGCCTGGTATTACAGGACGCTCCAATAGGTAATACAACCGGGGGTGGCACCTTAACATTATCAGGCACTGACACAGCAACCGTGGGAACATCGCTTGCATTTCTTGATGCTGTCAATATATATAGTTTTATTGACGCAATTTATATCCTTGCAACGAAGGATGAGGCTCCCCTGGGACCTGATTCAGACCCAACCGACCCAGACAACACTTTTTCACTGATAACCGTGGGTGATGAAACTAATTCCACAACTCTTTTAACGATAACGGTTCAGGCTCAGGAGTTTTTCTATTTTTGCAATACGACTGATATAGATTCAAACTGTGGCAATAACGCCATTACGTTTAATACAGCAGATAACTCGATAACATTTACAAATGCCGTATTACAACGATTTGATTTTATCGACAACACATTTATAACGGTTGATATAACTATTAATGGAACGATTCAGTGGCGTAACTATGACGTTTTTGGAACGCTCTAGTTATTGACATACCCTCTCTTTAATAAGAGAGGGTATGTACAACTTATCGCTATTTTTGCTTATGCTCTAGTTTATTTTTTCAAAAATAAGCTAGAGCATAAAATTAAACCGGAGACAATAAACCCGAGTACCTAACGCCTGAAAGTAGAGCCATTTCACGCTGCCATGTAGCCAGGTCATCTTTATTAAATTGGCTAAAATCATTGTGCCCACAGGCTCTTGCCATCACTTGCATTAACTCAACTGAGGCGTTAAAAAAATGACTCAACTGTTGTGCAGATGTTTCAATGTTTAATCTTTGGCGTAGCGCTTCTTTTTGAGTCGCAATGCCTGTCGGACAATTATTGGTATTACACATTCTTGCCGCCACACAACCAATCGCTTGCATTGCGCTATTGGAAATGGCTATTCCATCTGCACCCAGTGCCAGTGCCTTTACAAAATCAATCGGTACACGTAAGCCGCCAGTAACAATCAACGTAACGCATCCACTTGCACCCTGTTCATTTAAATAATGACGTGCTCGTGCCAATGCCGGAATGGTGGGAACACTAATATGATTACGAAACATTTCCGGTGCTGCGCCGGTGCCACCACCACGCCCATCTAAAATAATATAATCGGCACTGGCATCAAGTGCGAACTGAATGTCCTTCTCAATGTGATTAGCACTAAGTTTAAATCCAATGGGAATACCACCCGTAATCTCCCGCACTCGATCTGCCATTTTTTTAAAATCGGAAACCGATGAAAGGTCTTTAAAAGTGGGAGGAGAAACTGCCGGCTCACCTTCTTTAATTCCCCGCACCTGGGCTATTTTACCGATATTTTTATTTCCCGGCAGGTGACCACCCGTGCCGGTTTTAGCTCCCTGCCCACCTTTAAAATGAAACGCCTGAACTTTTTCTAGTAATGCTTCATTAAAACCAAATCCCGCACTCGCATATTCATAAAAATATTTTGAGTTTTCCATTTGTTCTTCAGGCAGCATTCCGCCTTCACCCGAACAAATTCCCGTGCCTGACATTTCAGCTCCGCGGGCCAAAGCAATTTTTGCTTCTTCAGATAGCGCACCAAAACTCATGTCCGACACAAACAAAGGTATCGAAAGTTTGAGCGGTTTCTTTGCCTCTGGCCCAATCACTAATTCGGTTCCAACAGCAACCTCTTCCATCAATGGTTTAACCGCCATTTGTGCCGCCATAATTTGCAGATCATCCCATTGGGGCAACGCATTTCTCGGCACACCCATTGACGTCATGAGACCGTGATGCCCCAATTTTGATAAACCGTCTTTAGCGAGTTGATGAATAAAAGCCACAGTGGGTTCTTCGACAGTGGCTATCGCTGTCGGAAGCTCATCCGATTGCACAGTTAATCCTGGCCCTTCATTACCAATATCATCATCTGAAAACTGCTTATGACTTCCATCGCAAAACGGCGCATTAGCCGTGTGCTTACAAACACATAAATAAGCCTCACCATCCTGCTCAGCTGTAAAGGCAAGTGGGGTAAAAGATGTCCCCGCATGTGAGCCATCACAAAAGGGCTGATTATTTGAACGACCGCATTTACAAAAATAATATTCTTCATTTTTATTTAGTGTAACAGCAGCGGGTTTATTATCGGCAACGATCGGTTTACTCATTTGACACTCATCCCATAAATTAAAACTTCAAATAAAACGTCTAACACGTTAACTTTTATATATTCAATGATTACTTTTATATATTCAATGATTACTTTGATAGCCTTAATAAAAGTTTTTGGTACCTTTTATCATCCGGAAACAACAGTAATGCGGTTGCAATGTCCGCTCGGGCCTTATCAGACTCGCCCTGCTCCACCCAGGTATCAACTTGCTTAAAAAACAAATCATTAACTTCTTGTAACCCCTGTTTAGCCTCTGCATTATCCGGACTCATATCCAGTATCAACTTGTAGGTATCATATGAATTACTACCCTGTGGTACAACCAACCTACCAACAAGCTTATGTGCTTTAGCAACTTTTAGTAATCGCGTCACTTTATTCTGTTCAGTAAGTTCAGCCTGGGTAATCGTTTTTTTAAACATCGACGGCGGTTTTTGCGTTTGCGCCGGATATGAGCCTGAATATTGGCCTGAATATTGGCCTGAATACTGGCCTGAATACTGGCCTGAATACTGGCCTGGATTTTGATCTTGATCTGGGCCTGCAACAACCGCTGATTGTTGTTCCTGATTATCGGTGTCATAGCTAAAAAACACAATCAATGCAACCATACAAATCACAACAATTGAAAGAGCAGAATATTTAGCAATATATTTTTTTAAATCGATATTACTTTGAGAATCGCTGGTATTCTCTATTGCCTTTTTAAATTCTAATGCGGTCTTATACCTGTCATCCGGTTTTTTTTGAATAGCCTTAAACAGAATTTTATCTATGGATTGTGGAACGAGAATATTTAATTCCGATGGCTTTTCAGGCGTAGCGCTAATTATCTTATGCATCACCGTATGTGATGTCGATCCGTTAAAACATTTTTCGCCCGTTAACATTTCATAAAACACAACGGCTGCTGAAAAAATGTCACTGCGATGATCAACCTCAGCCCCCATGCATTGCTCAGGCGACATATAACTGGGCGTACCAATGATGCTGCCGGTTTGCGTTAACTCAGAGTTACTTTGTTTTGCGATGCCAAAATCTGCAATTTTCACATTTCCATTTACATCAATAAAAATATTACTTGGTTTAATATCTCTATGCACAACACCACAGTTATGACTGTAATACAGCGCATCGAGTATCTGACAGATAATTTTTTTTGCATGGTCGACAGAAAGAGTCGAGCCGTTGGTAATAAAATCTTTGAGCTCTTTACCATCTACAAATTCCATAACAAAAAATGGCGTATCATCAAGCTCACCACTATCGAATATGGAAATTATATTGGGATGGTTTATCTTACCCGTTGCACGAACTTCGCGAAGAAAACGCTCTTTAAACTCACCGCTTTCATCTATCAACAATACGCTGGGCGATATTGTTTTGATAGCAACCACCCGATCAATAGACGGATCGTATGCTTTGAACACCGCGCCCATCGCACCCTGACCAATTTTAAATAAAACCTGATACTTTCCAAATGTCGCAGGATGCCGGTCTTTTTTCGGATGCTTGATGATGGTATCTGAACTATTCATGTGGCAATTTATTCATATGGAAATTTATTCATGGGAAATTTATTCATGGGAAATTTAATCTCACATATGCAACTAAGAAAAGGTTTCTTCGAGTCACATTATTAATTTAAGCGTTTATGCTATCACCTAAATACGCTGAAAAAAGAATTCTCCTGCTTCATGGCCCGCGTGCTTAATGGGCGCATAATTTGAAACCTGATCTATATCGAGCTTACTGGTATTCGCCTTCATTTTAAGGAGTATGTTAGTGTACAAACTATAGCCCTCTAACAGGCCCTGGTTTTCATTTAACACGTCTAAAAAAGCTTTAGCAAAAACCGAGTGTTTACCGCCACCATTATCAATAACCGGCTGCACCCCGCCAGAGGTTAAGGCCATGCGGGCTGGTGTGGTGGCCATAATATCCACCCACTCTTTATGAATTTCTGGCGAAAATGCTTCTGTGGATGATCGAGCAATGGAAGCACTAGATAATGTACCCGAATAACATGAATCCGCAACCACCATTACGTGCTTGGCTTTAATTGTACCCAGCACATCGGAGATTGCGCTATTCGATATCCAGTTTCTTGTATTACCCGGTTTAGCATCAACAGGAACCCAATAACCACTGTTATCTTTTTTATCAATTTCGCCATGACCCGCGTAATAAATTAGCAAGTTATCATCAGGTGTTAGCTCCTGACGCACCTTGTTTAAAGTTGATAATATAGTGTAGCGGCTTGCATTTTTCAGCACTAAAGTTTGATAGCCATATTGTTCTTCTAATATTCTAGCGGTTTCTTCCGCATCCGTAATGGCTGTTTTCAAATTGTCATAGTAATCATAATTATTATTTCCAATAATAATGGCATAATATTTCCCCAGTTTAAAATCTTTACCTAACTGGTTTTTTGCACTCTTTAGATTGGGGTTATTTCTTATACTGCGTTTCGAAAAAAGCGTAAAATCCAGGCTGATTTTTTGCCCCTGCTTATCTTCTGCACGAATCACGATAGGTGTCTCCTGCTGGCTAATCGGAACGGCCACCCAAAATAAATCATGCTTATCTATGGTATGTTGTTCACCATTTATGCTCAGCAACTTCAAACCTTCAGGCGCCGAAATCTTACCAATGATATCCTGTGTTTTTATTACCGGTTTTAGCATCGCTGTTTTGCTACCTCGGGTTAACACAATTGCCGGATCAATAATTTCAATACTCGGCGGTGCTTCCATCGATGGCTTAGCATTCGCAGCCAACGGGATGGACACCTTGACCATTCCCTGTAGCGCAACAATTTGCTGCTGAATCGGATATAAATCGACCTTTTTCTTTTTCGCCAATTCTAAATTCGCCTCTAGTTGTTTCACCTGTTGAACTAACAGCTGATTTTTACTGGCGACTTCTTTATTGGCATTAATTTGTTTACGCATCAGCGCCAGCTCATCATTTAATACTTTGGCTTCTTTTTCTTTAGTTTTTGCTTGCGCAAGCTTTTGCTTTAAGCTCAGCACTTCTTTTTTATGCGCCTCAGCAATAGACTGTAATGAAGAACTGTATTGAAGATTATCCGCTGCTAAACCTGATGCTTTGCGATACCAGTTAAGCGCAATAACCGAATTTTTTTCAACGCCTAAACCCTTTTCGTATAAACTGCCCAAATTAATTTGAGCGCGTGAATAATTTTGATCCGCTGCTTTTTTATACCAATACGCTGCGGCTTTATAATCGGGCGCAATACCCAGACCTTTTTCATTAATCTCACCGACATTGTTTTGCGCATTCGCATTTCCCTGTTTTGCTAAAGGCAGCCAGGTTTTTAATGCCGTTGAATAGCTGGCGCGATCAAATGCAACATATTCACCACCTCGAATCTCACAATCTGTTCCGGTCGTTTTAATCGGTCGTCTTGCGGTTAAGTAAGTTGCCTGCTGGCCGATTTTTCGTAACTGGGGCGGCAACAAACAATCAACAATCATTAAACCATCGGCTTTTTTATTTTCTGACACATCGTCCGATTCAGTTTTTTTAGATCCGCAGCCGCTAACATTAAGTAAAGCAGCAAAGGCAAAAATTGTCATACACAATTTGAATAATGAGGGAAGGCGTAAGCCATGTGAAAGAGAGTGAGAAGCGTTCATAAATATCCTTGTTATCAAGCCAGTATGCCTATACACCGAGCCCTGCAGAACAATCCCTACAAAACAGGTGGTGCGCAACACAATAGACCAGGCGCAACATGCGTCCAGCTGGCATTTTATCACAGTCATTCGTAACAATGTATGATCAGAATCGAATTTTTAAATTCTATATTTAGACCATCTAATTTGACTCATTTATATCTGAATGCTGCACCCGATTAACAATACGCTGCCAGTTTTTTATCCAACAGCAACTATGATCTGCATTTTTCAGCAATATAAACTGGCTGTTTTTTTGCGTATCGGAGTAGCCTTTAATCCATTGAGGCAAAATATTTATATCGTTTTCTGCCGCATAATGAAATTGTTTTAACGTTGATGGCAGCACATAATCAACCGGGTTTAAAGACCCCTGCAACCTTGAATATCGATGGTAACTTGCCCACTGCTTATGATCCAGGTTACCTGCCAGCGTTATTAGCGTTGTTACATTGTTAAGTTCTGGCGCGATCAATGCTGCCAGTGTCCCGCCTCCGCTATAGCCCACCAGCGTAATTTGTTTGTAATTCGCAGACAGCTTACGCAATACCTGCGTCATACTTTCAACCACCTGTCTGGAATATCGCTTATTGGTCCACCATTGCGCATCACAAATGGCTTCTTTTACCCCATAGCAGGGTCGTTGCAAATAAATACTGGGGAATTGACTCTTTGTCATTAAATCTAATGCTAGCGGATAAATCGGCTGTGGGTCGCTGGATATTTGAGTGTGCGTTTTCCAGGGCAGTCCATCGCCTTCTAGAAACACATATAATATTGAATGATCATTTGAATTGAATTGCGAATTTGCCAGAACAATATGTGCAAAGAAAGTACTGCGATGTATTGATTGAATAAAATGCCCACTTTCAACAATACGGCCCATCGAGCGATGATGCTCACACCCAGCCATCAATACAAGCACTAAATACAGGAAACAAACAGGCATATTCAATTTATACTGCATCATGATGCAACGGTCTCTCTCCTTTCAAAGCAGCAATTAAATCACAATTTTAATATGTGCTTATCTATTTCTCTTTAAACCACGCGCTTCACCGTACATGCCCGGTAGTTTTTTTTGTAATCGAAAGCAATATACTATAAAATCGTCTCTCGCAGCGAATATGTAAATTAATAGCTAAGCAACTATTAAACTCTACGACAATCTACAGAATGTATTTTAGTCAATACTCATGTGCTGCGAACGGAATCATAATTTTAGTTATTATCAAGCGAGCAAAGCTCACTCGTCATAACTAAATATATTTTTACATAAATGGAAGCAGCACAAATGGTTAAATCGCTCAAACGGCTCTCGGTTTTTTCTCGCATTACTACAATGGGCCGGGCTTTATCTTTCCGGGCTTTATCTTCTCTGGCTTTATCTTCTCTGGCTTTATCATCTCTGATTATATCTTCTCCGGCTTTATCGGCTATCATCATTGATATTTCTGTCGCAACAAATAGCAACACACCTGAAGCCGCTGTTGCAAATATACTCAACGACACACCTGACGGCGTCTGCGCCACCTTAAACAGTATTAGCGGGGAGTTAACCTCTGACCAGAACCACATGTTGGTTTTTTGTGACGCCTTAAGTGCAGCCGATGAGTCAACTACCGGCCCTGCCTATACCGCTTTATCAGCTCGCTCATTTACATCAATAACCAGCTACAGCGCAAATAGCTTCACCTCCTTCGATATTGGTGACATTGCCAAGCGACTGGCTTCATTGCGCAGAAGCGCCAATATTACCACCTCAAAAAGCGCTGCATTGTTTAATACCGATTCACCTTCGACGCAATTATTTGCTAACGAAAACAACAGCCAAGCTCGTGATGGCGGGGCAACTGGTGGCGGAGCCAGTGCCGATGAAGCGGGTGGCTTAAATGACAATCGCCTAAGTGGTTTTATTACCGGCACATTTGATGATGCCACTCAAGATGAAACATCGACATTAGCCGGCTATGAAAGCAGCGTTAATTACCTTTTTGCCGGGCTGGACTATCGTTTTTCAGACAGTATATTTGCCGGCGTGGCGTTTAAAACATTAAGTGGCGATATCAGCTTAGACCAAAATACCGGCGCGATTGATATCTCCGATAATAGTTTTTCTATTTATGGCAGCTACTACAATACCCAAAATATTTATTTTCAAAGCTCATTAACCTTCGGCCAAAGCGCTTATGATATCTCTCGCAAAATTGACTTCACACTCAACAATGTAGACTTCAATGAAACCGCCGTCAGCAACCCCGATGGTAATGGTTTTAGTTTCAGCTTGAGCAGTGGTTACGAGCATTATTATATCGATACTGGCATCACCACTGTCACCGATATTAGCCTGGCCTATGCAAAAAATGATATTGACGCATTCACTGAAAAAGCCGCACAGGGCTTTAACTTAAATGTAAACGAACAATCCATTGAAAGCCTGACATCTAAAGTCGGCATTCAGGTTAGCAAAGCGGTTAGCACCTCTTTTGGTGTTGTATTACCCGAATTTTCAGCCGCCTGGAAACATGAGTTCAATACCGATGGTGAAGAAGTCGGTGCGGCTTTTTCCATTGACCCGGCCAAAACATTCAGTTTTACTACGGACGAACGAGAGAGTGATTTTTTTCTAACATCAATCGCGGCATCCGTTGTACTTCCCCATGGCATTATGGGCTTCATACAATATGAAAAATTATTTGGCATAGATAATTACGACAAAAGCACACTTAACATTGGTGCCAGGATTGAGTTTTAATTCGTAAATTTTTTACCTTTTAAACACTCACTAGATATATATTTTCAGGGAAACGATTCTTATGCTCAATTTTTCTATCGCCAATAATTTCATTATAAAAATCACCATCACGGCTATTTTTACAATACTAATAACTGCCTGTAATGATGACAATGCAGATAACAGCGCTTATCTAAATGTCAGTATTGCGGGTAGTAACGCCCTAAACAATAGCCCGACTAATACTCAATCGAAAAACAATCAAGTGACCAGTCAGGCCACCACGGTTAATGTATTACCCGAAGGTATTACTCGAGTCGATTTCAAAATAACCGACTCAAAAAATATACAAACCCTGAGATCACTACCCGTTGGCCCTCAAACACAAACCATTAGTTTAAGAGTTGCAGCGCATCGTGATCTGGTTATTGTAATTGAAGCATTAAGCGATGACACGGTTTCATTTCGTGGTCAGACCAACGTCTCGGCGCTTAGCCCCGGACAGTCTTTTCCTTTGAGTGTTAGCCTGGATGAAATTGGTGTGCCAACTGACACCGTTACATTAAGCTTGAGCCAGTCGGCTATTTCAACTTTCGAGGGTGATACTGGAACAGAAAACTTAACGTTTAACGTTTCACTTTCTGCGCTCGCCAACGGCAATGTTACCGCCAGCTATTCCACTAGCGACTTAACCGCCAATTTTGATAGTGACTATGTCACGTCTGACTCAATGCTAACGATTCCTGCAGGGCAATTATCAACGACGATTTCCGTTCAGGTGTCGGGAGACAAAACACCAGAGGACGATGAAACTTTTACACTCACGCTTTCCAATGCCTCTGCCAATGTCACTTTAGGCAATACCTCAGCAACAGGAATAATCATTAGCGACGACTACCTCGGTCGACTTAATGACACAGGGGTAACACTTTGTGGTGATTACTCCGCTTCATTAATTGAGTCTAATACCGGCACATCCAGTAACAATAGCTATAGATGTGCCTCATCCGGTACAAGCCAAACTGAATCGGGGTTTGATTTTGATGACGATCCGGTACCCGCGGCTCAGGATGCTCACTACGGCCGAGATGCAACTAACAACGATGACAGCGACGGGCTAGCGGGTTTTAGTTTTACCAAATTAGATGGGGATGGTTTCCGGTTATCTGACCAATCACAGGAATTTGCCACTCAATCCTGGGCATGCGTTAAAGACCAATACACCGGACTCACCTGGGAAGTGAAATTGCCCAGTGGTTCTAACAATTTTCAGGACACTGATTACACCTACACCTGGCTCAACACAACCGGTGTAAATGATGGCGGCTTTGCCGGAGCCAATAGTGACATTGGCTGCGATATTCAAGGCTCGGGTTGTAATACAGAAGCTTATGTAAACGATATAAATAGCATGAATTTATGCGGCGCAAGCAACTGGCGTCTACCGACGGTAACGGAACTAATGTCTATCGTTAACAATGGCCAAACCAGTCCGGCTATTGATATTAACTACTTCCCCCATACTCAAATCAATAATAGTTATTGGACGTCTACGCCTCAAAGTAATTTAAATTCAGCATCCTGGACCTGGAATGTTAATTTTGACACCGGCATGACGATTAGTGGCGTTAAAACAGAGTCAGAAAGTATACGCCTGGTACATGATGATCTGATACCTCTATAATTTTTATCTACGACCGCCTGAACTACGCCTAATTAATAAGCTAAGCGCCAGTTAAGTTATTTTTAAAGTTACAACGACTTCTGGCATCTATATTTTTTCAAAGTAAAGGGCACAACTTTTTTCCACTTTGAATTCAAGGAATATTTATGAAATTTATCGTCCCGTTAAGCATGGTTTTGACCTGCCTACTATCCAGTTCACTTGCCACTTCACCCGCCATGGCTGGTTGTACTAATTTGAACCCCGCCGTTAATCTGACTAATCCGGATAGAAATTATACCAACAATAATGATGGCACAGTCACTGATAAAAACACGGGGTTAATGTGGCAACAATGCTCACTTGGGTTATCCGGTGCCGATTGCACAACAGGCACCCAACAGTCTGTTAGCTGGTTTGACGCATTAGCCGCAGCCAATACTAATACGGGTAGCGGCTATAGCGATTGGCGACTGCCTAATAAAAATGAACTGCATTCTTTAGTTGAGTATGCCTGCTCTTCACCGGCCATTAATGAAACGTTCTTTCCCAGTGGTTCAATCGTTGCAAATGCATCCAGAAGATTCTGGACTTCAACCCCTTATGCCGGTAGTGCTGACTCAGCCTGGGTCGTTAGATTTGATGGAGGACTCGTAAGAGCTTTCACTTCAGGTGCGCCTATTAGAAAAAATGACTTATACTTTGTTCGTTTAGTGCGCGGTTTTGTACTGCTAGATGAAGACCCAACAGCCGTTCAGATTCCAGATTTAGGCAAAACGACCGAGTAGATTCCGGGGGCACTACCCCATTAAATCTCTGCTAAGTTACCCTTACTCTCCAGCCAGGACTTACGATCAGCTGCGCGTTTTTTAGCAAGCAACATATCCATCATCTGGTCACTCTCGTCACCGGCTTCAACAATTAACTGAACCAGTCGACGTGTATCCGGTGCAATTGACGTTTCTCGCAATTGCAGCGGATTCATTTCACCCAAACCTTTAAAACGGGTTACCTGTACTTTACCTTTTTTCTTTTCCGCACTAATACGATCTAACACACCCTGTTTTTCAGCTTCATCCAGCGCATAAAAAACTTCTTTGCCGACATCTATTCGAAACAATGGTGGCATGGCCACATAAACATGGCCGGTTTCGGTTAAGGTGCGAAAGTGCTTCAAAAACAAGGCACACAACAAAGTCGCAATGTGATAACCATCCGAGTCCGCATCCGCAAGTATGCAAATTTTTCCATATCGTAAACCCGACAAATCATCTGAGTCGGGGTCAACACCAATGGCTACGGAAATATCATGCACCTCCTGCGAGGCCAAAACCTGGTCTGCATCCACTTCCCAGGTGTTTAATATTTTTCCGCGTAACGGCATAATCGCCTGATTGTTTCTATCGCGCGCTTGCTTAGCCGAGCCACCCGCAGAATCGCCTTCCACTAAGAACAGTTCAGTTAAATTCACATCGGATGAACTACAGTCTGCTAATTTACCGGGTAGTGCCGGGCCGGATGTGACTTTTTTACGCGCGACTTTTTTACCGGCTTTTAAGCGTTTTTGGGCATTATCAATCGCCAGCATTGCAATCAATTCACCCTGATCGGTGTTTTGATTCAACCATAAACTAAACGAGTCTTTCACCACCCCAGAAACGAATGCGGCACACTCTCTTGACGATAATCGCTCCTTAGTCTGCCCGGAAAATTGCGGATCAAGTAATTTAACCGACAGAATATAGCTCACTTTTTCCCACACATCTTCCGGGCTAAGTTTTACCCCGCGAGGCAATAAATTTCGAAACTCACAAAATTCCCGAATCGCTTCAGTTAAACCGGTGCGCAAGCCGTTAACATGGGTGCCGCCCTGCGAAGTAGGAATTAAATTCACATAGGATTCGCCGGTTGATTCGCCGCCTTCCGGCAACCATAATAAAGCCCAGTCCACTGCCTCATGTTCAGATGACAGCGTACCCGTGAACGGTGCTCTGGGTAACAACTCATAGCCCTTCAAACTTTCCAGCAAATAGTCTTCTAACCCGTCTTCGTAAAACCATTCACAATTTTCAGCCGCCTTTTCATCAAAGAAAGTGACCTTCAGACCTGGACATAGAACCGCCTTCGCGCGTAATACATGTTTAAGCTGTAAGACGGAAAATTTTGGTGAATCAAAGTATTTCGCTTCCGGCCAGAAGCGAATCTGGGTGCCGGTGTTTTTCTTACCCACGGTACCAATTTCTTTTAAATCTTCAACCTTGTCACCGTGCTCA
>Ga0316206_1000637_pt1 | contig 41900 bp, 47 predicted proteins | sample 6monthpyrite_MG_FD_204942 | JGI IMG/M metagenome (GOLD analysis project Ga0316206, IMG submission 204942) | Microbial mat bacterial communities from mineral coupon in-situ incubated in ocean water Damariscotta River, Maine, United States -... | ecosystem: Environmental > Aquatic > Marine >...
GTTTAACTGTATGTTTCTCATTTATATGTTGCATAAAAGATATAACAAACAGTTAAACATGGACTCCGGCGCTGACGCGCCTCCGACAGTTAACTGAACGTTAGATGTGATCAGGAAGATTAGTGGCAGAAAATAATACAACATTATATTTTGGAATTACCGGTGGCATCGTTGCACTTATAATAGGGTATCTTGGCATAGGTTTTCATTTTGTTTATCTACCGCCAGTAATTGCCGCGGTTATAACTATAATAATATTCACTAGGAAAATAGATTCATTAAAACCAAAGAATAGAACCGTTAAAAAATATATATTATTTGGTTTTTTCATTGCATTTAGCACACTATTTCTAGCAGCTCTTTCAGGCAGTGTAGCATTATTTTTCATGTCATTATTAGAGTATTTGGATTCAGGAATATTTAAATTTGGGCTAAATTACTTTGATGCTGAAAGCTACAGTTTTGTTGAATATTTTTCCAAGGAAGGAATCAAATATTTATTAGCCCCAATATATTGGGTAATAACCGGCGGATTAATACCATCATTAATATTTGGTTTATTTTATGGGCTAAAGAAATGCCGCTCATAATATTAAGATCATCTAACAAGTGCTCCTGCTGATTAACAAAAGCGGTGCGCCTATCGGCTTACCACTTTTGCTATAACGTTATGTGTAAATAGAAAATGGCAATAAGCGAATTTGAAGAAAAAAGGTGTGAGAAATTAATGCGCGAGTATATTGAATCTCGACGCCCACCTGCTCACATGAGAAAAGAAATTAACTTGTCATTTCGTTTAAAAGATCAAAGTGTAGAAATATTTGAAATTCGTCTACTTTGGAATAATCCAGAAAAAATAATTGAAGAATCAGTTGCAAAGGCCACTTACGTAAAATCAAAAAAGATATGGAAGCTTTATTGGCAACGCGCAGATTTAAAAGAAATAAAGGGGTCGGTGACAAATCGAAATGCTAATGATTTTCATTTGTCACCGACCCCTTTATTTCCTGTGGTTTATAGGTAATGATTAAATACATAATAGGCGCTCGAGTGTGCTTCCGTTTGTGGATGGTACGATCATTTCAATCGGTAAGAATACGACGAATTGGTACAAATCAACATGATGGGTTTTAAAACAAAAATGATGAAGTTAATACTGGTTATTTTATGTTTCATATATAGCAGTCACGTGCTCGCCGAGCAGGAAAGTTTACAGCCCGGCAATCCAGGTGGAACAAGCGTCCTCAGTGAGGCTAATGGGCTGCTTATGCTGGATTACAATAAAGTATCACTTAGAGGCGGCGGAGATTTTGACTTGTTCGGTGTGCACTATTTGCATCAAATGAATGATTGGCTCTATTTCGGGATTGGCATAAGCGGTCCCATGTTAGAGGGCGACTATGGTGGTTTTTTTGTTGTAGACACAACTATACACGCAAAAAAAAGATTGTTTGGAAATTGGTATGTTGATGCAGGCCTGGCTTTTGGAGGCGGGGGTGGAGGTGCAAGCGTTAAGCAAATTAAAGAGTTATCTGGTTCTGGTCGTTATTTAAAGAAATATCTGGGGATAGGATATAAGGTTAATGATAATTATTTTGGAATAAACTACGCAGACGTCAGCATATCAGACTCGCTGATAAATGATTCTGTGTTTAATTTTTACTATCAGAAGCCCATTTCTTTTTCAGTTGGCTCATTTGCAAATGCGGGGAGGAAGTTTGCCCCGGCCAATTTTCGCTTTCGTGAATATGACAGCATTTTATCGTTTGAGTTAAATAATATGTCGCAAATCAACCCAACAGGGTCTTATGGCGGCGACATCGGTCTGGTATCTCCACAGTTTTCTCAATTTTTCTCAAATAATGATTATCTGTTTTTTGGCTTTGACCTCGGTTTTTCAGGCCTTGACTTTTATAACCAGATCCATGGTGGTATTGGTCGCAGGTTATCGATATCGCCAAATATAAACCTGTATGGCCAGCTTGGAATTGGTAGTGGTGGTTGGGTAACAGACACAATACAGACGGACTCCGGCTTGCTAATATACCCAAAGGTAAAAGCAGAATACTTATTGAACAAAAAAACAGGTTTGTCATTGTCGGCGGGTTATTTGGCGTTCCCAAAAGGAACTTCCAGAAACTGGACTGTTGGTGCCGGAATTAATTATCATTTTTCTGCGGACAAGCCTGGTTCGAGCGACATTGGTGCTGACTATGATTTGGCATTGAATGGATTCCGTGTCAGCATATTCCATAACACATTGTTTGATATTAATCATAATGGAGAAAAGATTGATGATGTGAATATGGAAACTATTCAGCTAGATTACATTCTGAGTGATTATTTGTATGTTCCATTTCAGATTGGTGCTGCCACGAATGATTATAAAGGTTATGCCGGATACGTAGAAATGTTCCTCGGGCTGGGGTGGCAGAGTCGTTATCTGGAGTCGGAAAAGCTTCAAGGCTTTGCTCAAATTATGGTTGGTATGAACGATGTCGGGGTCAACGCACAAGAAGATGTTGGTCCGCTATTAAATGCATCGATAGGATTAAATTATAGCTTAAGCAAGCAACTCGCCATTTATGCCCAGATAGGAAAAACGGTATCAGTAAACAAATACATAAAATCGAACTACAATAATTATTTTAGAAATACATCCATTGGTTTAGGTATCACCTATCGCTTCTCTTTACCTACTCGGGCGTCCAGGTGACGCTTTCTATTATGAAGTTATGATACGTGTTAATAGTTTCGGATGTAAGAATTCCAGCATTGTAATGTTGATAGACACACCGGAATGAGGGAGTTGGGTAACATGTCTGTAGATACCGGTATTGACGAAACATTTTCCGAAATATTGACGCTGTCACAGAACTGTAAGTTTAATAATTGCTCGCATACCAATGAAAAAGGAGTCGGTATTTAATGAAATGTCTTATTTCGATAAAAGAAAAAAAGATAAAGACTTTGGGAAGTTGATTAAATCAACCATAAAAAGTAAAAGCAGGTGATGTACCTGATCAAGGTATATCTATTGATATTTTGATACGCTATGGGTGATAAATCACCGGCTATAGCGGTCATTATGAAAATAGATAATGATATGAGCATAAAAAAGACTTAAGATAAAGCAAATACAATGACTAATCCAAACAGCTCCAAAGCTGTTTTAGCTTGTTTTTTGATACTGCCGGTCAGCCTTTAATGACTGATATAATTAGAACAGCAGGTACCACATCAGATTAACCTGATTTCACAGGTTGACCAGGGTTTAATTAGAAGCGAGGAAGATCATGAAAAATCTACTACTTATTTCATTAACATTTCTTTTAATTGCTGGCTGCTATGAAAAGGATAATAATGCTTATCATTTATCCTGGGCTACATTAGATTCACGAGTGATCCAGTCTGAACTACTCAGAATTGTAAAAAGACAAAATCCATATCCAGGTGAAATAAACATAGATAGAAATCAACTAAGAAAAAAAATGCGCAATCTCTCCAGTCAAATAAATACCCTTGTCAGGGCAGCAAGACAAAACTGTATGCCTGATAAACCGCAATCGTCTGAAAGCAAATCAAAGTCCATGAGATATCGTAGTCCTTACAACGCGGAATGCATCAATAAAATTAATTCAGATCCATTAATATCTGACTTGAAAGCAAAAAAAGAAAATCTCAGTTCAATATATCAGCGACGATCCCAACATGACTTAAAAATAAAACTGGCTTCTAAAGCATATGTAGACACCCTCGTCAGGGAATACAGTAAAAATAAGTTTGAACTGGTTATAAGTAATAGAAAACAGTATATTTTATATAATAAGAAAGGTCTGTCTATTGATATTACTGAGGCCATTCTAAATAGAATAAAATCAAATGAACCGAAAATCGCAATTCAATAAATTTAACAACACTGATAATTTTCAGCTAAAGGTGTCGGGCAGCCTACGCTATGTCCCGGTTATCTGCTATGGCGACATTAGCTGTATTGAAAGAGGAAACCCACGCTGTAAAGAAAAACCTGGAGCAATCAATCAGTCGATGTATTGAAACAGCTGTCTGCTTTTTTATTGTTGTATAAAAATGATTAGTTATACTGATGTAAATTCCATATTTGATAATAAAAACTCAATAACACCCTAAGCCGCATGCTTTAGCTCACTGTGCAGACTAAAGCATGCGGCTTAGGCTTATGTTTACACCTTTTAGTGAATATGACGCAGACTACGTACTAATGGATAAAGGTGCTCGGTTTCATCCAGGATGCGTTGTAATACAATATCAAACATCTCATCGGTATCTTTCTTGAATTGCTCATGATCACCAATCTTAAGGGATTCTCCGCCTTTAGCAGGGCGCCACTTCTTTCTAAAACCCTTCAGAATTTTCTTTACTTCATTCGAACCTGACATGAAATTCCTGGCCACATTGTTTATTTTTTCATCGGAACTTTTCAATAGGTCGCTATACATATCTTTATCAACTGTGTCGATATGCTCTTTTACAAGTTCAATGTAACGCTGAAATAATTCACAACATGAGCCGTTATCACACATGGAACGATCCTTGAAAAGACAGCTGAGGATATTCGATAACTCAGTGATGTGGTGGTTTTGCTCATTCAGTTCTTTGTATGTGATCATCTTTTACTCCAGTCACGTATTTATTAAAGTGTTCGTTAGTGGATATTTTTTACCTTTTACTGATTATATATGTATTGATATAGATCAATGATATGGAAATCGCAACAAATCACTGCAATGTAGAGATTTTATTATTTTATAAAGTACTGATAAAACGATGCTCAGCACTTCAAATCAGGATTCACGCGGACTGACTTCTCCAACCACCTGAAATAAAACAATAACCACCTATAAACACAGCCAGATGTCGCCTTAAAACAGCCAGTTCTATATAAAACAGTCGTTTTAGAACCCAAAATGTAAAATCCCGTCATTAGACGGATAAAAAATTCAATAAATAGAGTTTCATATTAATAGATAATAAAATCAATAGCATATGATTGCAGATTGTTTATTATCATGGGTGTCCTGTTATGATCCTGCAAGGCTAACAAGCTAATAAACATGTCCACTATGATATTTGATAAAAAATAACCCGGTCATTCTATAATAGGCCAGACTTTAATTTATATGCAAGCATCAGGACATGAAGAAGATAGGTGTTTTCATGGATAATAGAAAATAGAAAAGGCCGGTTCAAATCTCTTGCAGTTGAGATTTTCCAGGCGGAAAAGCATTGGTTCATGGTTCAATCTCATCTACCAGTTTTTTTGGTTACATAATAGTGTGGTAACTATGAAGGTAGAGTTGTTTGATGTTTTTCAAGTTGTGCCCCGTAGCTTAAACGTTAGGTAAGAGAATATATGATGACAGTACCAGCAGGACTAAAAAGAATACTCATTTTTACAGCTGCCGTTGTTACACTTTCTACAGGTTACTACATTTATGCGCTTTATCTTTATCCGCCTGTAGAGGAAAGTGAAACATTTTTATCAGAAGTAGGTGAAGGTTTTGGGGAAATTGGTCTGTGGCTACTTTTGATTATTTATTCCAGGACATTACTTAAATTATTAATTGGCAAGGGGGCTATTTCAAAAAGAATATTACCCGAGTATTCACTTAACGTTGATTCCGGGCTATTTAAAAAACTACTGCATTTTTTAGATAGAACCCATGTTTATTTTGGTATAAGTGCGGTAGCAATTATAATTTTGCACATCTCACTAATGGGTATCCCCATGCATATTCTATTTTTTCCAGCAGTATTGATTTTAGTAATCTGGCAGGGATTATTTGGTATGTTTATCAGTTGGCGGTATTCTCCAAAAGAATTAAAAAAATTATCCTATCTGGTTCATGCACAGTTATTTACAGGGATCCTAATCGGTGTTTTTGCTTATTTTGGACATCTGTTGATTAATGATTAATTTTATTTTTGTGATGTTTAAAATGCAGGGAACCGGTACCAAGTCACTGACGTTGAAGCCAGGCAAACCTCTCCAGGAATATACTCAACATGCCCCGTCACTTATAGTTCACTTCGGCTACTTTACCACATGCGGCATACCGTGTTACGGTAAGTTTGGCAGGGAATTAGCTGTAATACTAAAAATAATAATATCTTTCAATTATAGGAGTTCAATATGTCAATGGGTTCAGCAGCAACAATGAAAATTATTGGTATTGTTCTGGCGGTTTTAGGAATTGGCCTTGCAGTATGGGGTTTTCAACTATCTGGTTCTGTCGGATCTCAAATAACACATGCTGTTACAGGTTCAGATACTGATAAAGTAATGACTTTGTACATTACTGGCGCTGTCAGTTTTGTAGTTGGCATTTACCTTTATATTAAAAATTAAAAACAGGAGATATCATGGATATAACCAGCTTGATAATATTTTTAGCAATTGGTGCCGTAGCCGGATGGCTTGCGGGTAATATAATGTCAGGAAAAGGATTTGGCGTAATAGGCAATATTATAGTAGGAATTGTAGGTGCTGTGCTGGGTGGTTTTGCATTCAGTCTGCTCGGTTTCACAGCAGGTGGCCTAATAGGCTCTATTGTTACAGCCACTGTGGGCGCTATTATTTTGTTATATATAATTAGTGTCCTTAAGAAGGCCTAGCTTGATAGCAGCTAATAAAGATAATAAATCTCATATATTTCAGTGGGAAATTCTCCCACTGAAATATATGAAGGTTATTTTATCGTAATGATTTAAAAGCGCATGGAAACAATTATATTAATGGGCCCGGTGGGTGTCGGTAAATCTACCCAGGCAGAATTATTATCTGAAAAGCTGGAGAAACCCCGGTGTTCATATGATGAAGTGAAAGCTGGTTATCTAAAAGAGCTGGGGTTTGATAAAAAATCTGCCTTAGCAATTGATGAAGAGCAAGGCGAGTACGCATTGTTTTGTTACATGAATAAATTTCGATATCAGATACTACGTAATGTTATTAATGATCATCCCGGTCATATCATCGACCTGGGAGGTGGTGTTCATTGCTACAATGAGGCTCACCAGGTTGATTCTACTAAAAAATTATTTGACCCGATTGATGAAATATTTTATTTATTGCCATCAACAGATTTAGCGACAAATGTAAATGTGTTGCCAGGCTTCAAGGAAGGGTTTGCAATAAATACTTATATTATGATGCATCCTACAAATGCATTATATGTTAAAAAAATAATCTATACGTTGGGTAAGATGCCAGAAGAGATTGCACGCGAAATTATTGACCAGATTGGGAAACCTTGTAAGCAACTCAACAAGGACATTTTATTTAATGGTAAATAACAGGCTATTGAATAAATATTCTGCTAGCTGAACCTTATGTGTAAAACATGAATTATAGAATATCAAAAAGAACAATATCATCAGGTATAATTTTTATTGTCACTTTTATAGCTGCAATTTATCTGACTTATATCTGGGTGGCTGATGGGATGCCTTTTTACACAAACAGATATAACCCTGGTAATGTAAAATCGTTTTTTCCAATAATTTTTCCTGCCATGATTTGTGCGGGTATATCTGTTGTTGCAGGTGTAGATGCATACATCCATTCTAAAGAAGATTAAAAAACAAGATGTTGCTTCAACGGATGATCATATGCAGTATTGTGCGACTGAATCAAGGGGTTTTATGGATGAGGTTCGAATTCATGCAAATGCATTAGAAGTGGAAATTACTGAGAAAAATGGCCTTTACCAATATATCGGGAAATGCTGTTTATTACGTAATATCAACAGGGTCAGAGAGTAACAACTGTCATCCTCAGGTGGATTGACTCTCTGACTCATTTTTTATTCCCCCTACACGGCTATTGATAACAAGACCGCGTCAGCTGGCAGTTGTTTCTAATATCCGTCGTTGTTAATATCAAACAAATCAAAGGGCTCTGTTCCCTTATCGTGATCAGCAAACATGACATGCCTTTAAAAAGGACACGCTAAAAGCGCGTTTTACCAGAGATTACCGATGAAGTTTTTATGTTATACCGACTGGTGTCAGCTGCCCGAGAGTGCTAATGCCCTGTTTGAGCAGGGAGAGAAAGACAGTGTTTTCTTATCGCGACAATGGTTTGAGAATGCGGCGGCTGCACTTGATAATGACCAGAGTATGGTGTTGGCCTGCGTGGTGGCAGGAAGCACAGTAATGGCAGTCCTGCCGCTGATGAAGAATGCCGGGAATATAGGGTACTCCCTCAGGCACCGGTATACGCCATTTTACAGCCTGTTACTTTCATGCACAGACCAACAGCAAGTACTCAGCTGCCTGGTTGATGGTTTAAGTCAGTTGCCACTTGATGGATTGATATTGGAGCCGGTTGCCGACAATGATAGTAATCTATATGATTTGCAACGCATCATGGAGGCCGCCGGATTTACCTGTAATCGCGTTTTTCGGTTTTATAACTGGATTTTGCGCGTGCAGGGGCTGTCATATGAGGAGTATATGGCAGATCGTCCTGCCAAACTATGTAATACTATCTCACGTAAGCAGCGAAAACTTAAACGTGAACACGGTTACGAAATTCGTCTTTTTACTGGAAACGAAGTGCCTCAGGCCATGTCCGATTATCACGCGGTCTACCGTGCCAGCTGGAAAGCAAATGAACAGTATGCAGGCTTTGTGGATGATATGGTGGCGGATTTTTCGAAGGCGGGCTGGACCAGACTCGCGATTCTTTATATCAAGGGTGAGCCTGCCGCTGCACAACTCTGGTTTGTACATCACAGCAAAGCGAGTATATTCAGGCTTTCGTATGATAAGGCGTGGAAGCAGTATTCACCGGGTTCAATACTGACCCGTTTCCTGATGGAGTACGTGATTGATACCGATAAGGTGGAAGAAATCGACTTTTTGACAGGTAACGAGTCTTACAAACAGGACTGGATGTCTGAACGCAGGGAACGTTTCGCATTAAGTTGTGTGAAAAGTGTAAAGCCCGTGGGCAGGTATGGACAATATGTCGAATCGCTAAAGAATGTGTTGAAAAGAATATACAATTAATGAAAGGGGGACTGCCTCTTTTACGATTTTGCTGGAATATTTTTACTTAAAACAACAAAACCTGCATATATGATGGAGAAGGGCTAAAAGAAATGGTTAATATCACTCAGAAAGTAGACCCGATAAAACTGGATATATCAATTGAACAATTAAAACAGTACGCTAATGACGCTGGTATTGAATCTCTAGTCTCTGTATTAGAAACATTAAGAAATGATCCGGATAATGAATCGCTTTTAAGAGTGCTTACGGATACATTTGCAAGGCTGGGTATTGCTCAAGGTGCTGTTTTAACTTATGCGCCGTATGTCAGATATTTATTACTGGATGATATTTTTGGAGATACTCAGTGATAGAGAAAGGAATAGTGATGTTGTTTCTAATCAAATATATGAATATTTACAGTTAATATTCATATTCAGTTTGGTGTCAAGATACAGAAAATTATTAAACCTGAGCGACGCAAACTGCGTGCAGGCAAGTTAATTCAACTGTCCAATGAATAAAGAGGAAAAGATGGAAGAGAAAGATGTTGCAATAAATACAGAAGAAATGAACAAACCTAGTTGTAAACTGCTGTTAACAACACCAATGGCGGCAATAATGGCGAGTGGAAAAGATAATAGTGAATGGTCCGGTTTACTGACATCTATTGGGCCAATATATGCTGCAGCGGCTGAGAATACTGCTGGCGAGATCAAAGAAGCGCTTTTAACTGTGTCATTTCTGTTGCAAGGTGGTGATGCATTAATTGGAAGATTTTTTGAAAATGACAGTTTAAATTTTGATCGCATGATGGAAATTTCTGCTACAGGCGCCGATGTCTGGATGTGTAAATTAAGCGATGGAGAAGTTGAAAAGTCTGATTTTATTAAATTATTTCAAGCTATACAGTCGGGGTTAATCGAAACTGTTGGTGGCCTGCGCGAAAAAAATGAAATGATTGATCAACTTATTCAAGTCCAGGATAAAGTCATTGAGCATGTTTTATCATTAAATTGATACCAGTATAATTATCGAGGAAGGTGTTTCAGTTTTTTCTTCTATCATCTTGCCACTTTTTCTCAACATATCTTAATTGCTAGCAAGTAATAAATCAGTATAGTTTTGTATTGTCTGCATGATTAAAAATCAGGTAATATGAATCTGACTGCTATGCGGTCTTATTAATAATAAATCTAATAATTAAAATTGTTCAACAATAAGGGAAGTGAATTATGAAGAAGAAAGTATTTATAATGCTTACAGCATCTGCGCTAATAACAGTATATGGTAGTGCCAACAGTAAAGGGTCAGGGGCACATGGACATGATCAGGTTTCTGATAAAGTAATTTCCAAGCAGAAAAAATCGCTTGCAAAGAATACAAAAGGAAAAGGATATGGACCCCAGTCACCACGTGACATTGACTCAAACACGGGGAATAATGGGCGCGCCTTCAATGCAGCCCCTGTTTTTACGAGTATGAATCTCTGTAATATCCATTTCCATAAAAATGCTGAACACAAGGGAGGCGAATTTACTCGATATGCCGGTAATGGTAATGGACACGGATATCAAAGTGGTTATCGGTATTCTGGTAAATTGAGCTCAGCAGAGTTAAAGCCAACAAGCCATAAAGTTTGTCCAAACAAGCACGGTGGCCTTTCTTCTGGTGACACGATTGAAGTTCACTATGTTCATACCACAGCAAAAGTTAAGCCAGGCCCAACGCTGGGTTCTTGTCTGAGTAAATCAATTAATAATCCGCAACTACGTGTGGAAACTCAGGTATATGTTTTAGTTAATGACAGGAATGCGCTCGATTTTGGTAAATTGACTCAACATGGCCTGAAGAATGGTCTGCACCAGGCATTGAATATTCCTGACAATACAGGTGCACCGGTTCAGTATACGGGCTCAACAACAGGCCCCGGCTATAATGAAAAAGGATCACCATTTCAGGTTTCGTGGAGTGTCCGTCCCAAAGTGGCGAAGGTTAATATCGGTACTGTGGGCATGTGGTGTAAAGGTAATGTTTTCAAGGAAGACCATGCGCACGGTGTAAGAAATCTTGTGACTAACCAGGATCTTCTTTCAACAATCAAATGATAATTTAATCAGTCTGGCAATCACTAACTATGACCTTCAGTGGGACAGTTGCTGGTGCACCTGTTCTGCTGAAGGCCTTGTTATTTGTGAAATCATAAATCCTCCCGGGCGTTGTAGCCTGAAAGACACTCAGGGTAATTAGTCCTGATATTCTAATTAAGTTGTTTGTGATTTAATCATTGGTATTGATAGGGCTACCCTTGATATTACAGGGCTGCTATAATAAAAAGCAGTTAACGTGCACTTAAACTCCACTGTATAACACTATGAAAAACAATATAAATGATGAGTGCCCGGTCTGCCAGCTGTTAGCATTATTAGTGATTACACGCTTATACCTCGCAACAACCCACTACCTTTTACACACCGTTCAGTCTGAATATTGATATGGAAATACCAACCACGAAACAGATTATTATCCGCATAGTTGCCATTATCGCTCTGGTAGAGTTAGGTATAATGATCTTGTTCGTGAATATTCCATTTGCCATTGGGTCATATGCAGAGGTTGTTCTGGACGTAATTATATTGGTCGTGCTATCAACACCAATAATTTATATCTGGATAATCAAACCCTATGTCGTCGCACGTGACGAGGCTGTAATTCAAATTAACCTTATGGCATATCAGGATCCGCTAACACAATTAGCGAATCGTCGCATGCTGGCAGAATACCTTGAAAAACTGATATCCAGTAATGTCAGAAGGCGCGTGTATGGAGCGCTTTTGTTTATTGATCTTGACGGGTTTAAGCGTGTAAATGACAACAATGGACATGATGCCGGAGACGCGATATTAATAGAGGTTGCTACACGGTTGAGTTCTTATGTGAGAACAGAAGACATAGTCAGTCGTATAGGAGGGGATGAATTTGTCGTTGTCATGAACACGCTTGATTCCGACAAACAAGTAGCAAATGAAAAAGCATTGTTAATATCTGAAAGAATACACCTGGATTTGAAAAAATCAATGAATTTCAAGAATGTGACATTTCAAATTGATGCCAGTATTGGACTACGTCTTCTGGCGCCCGAAAAAACAAGTGTTGAGTCTGTACTAAAAGATGCAGACGAGGCAATGTATTGTGCCAAACAAGCGGGGAAAGGCGGGATTGTTGTTTCTGTGAAATAGACCAGCCGCGGCACTTGTTTCTATATTAATAACACGGTCAATTTACTGATGACTTTCAGGTATGCTTAGTAAAAAATTCTTGACTGGCAATGTTCAGTCAATAAATCTAACAGATTAGCGAAGTAACATAAATGAGCAAAAATGTAATATTGTCAGATGACAAGAAACTTCATGTTATATACAGGCTAGAAGCAGGTTGCCTGGGTCCAAAGGGTGTTGACTACATAAAAGAATTTTGTGTGTTTGCAAAAAGTCGATTCGATCTGATCGATTCTGATTTTATTTTATGGGAAATTCTGTCCAGAGACGATAAAGCACTTCCGGAAATTGACTATAAAATAAACCACAAGAAATTATCACAAGCCAAAACAGAGAAATATTTAGCGATGCTGGATATAAACATAGATGAGTTTGAAGAAAAAATCCATGGAAGAATGCCAGATCTTATTGAAGAGTATTTTGAAGCCAATAAGTAAATTGTCAGTACTGTTCAAGATTAGTCCCTTAAAAGATGATATTTCCTGGTTAATATTTGTAGTTATGATTCAGGAGTGATTACACGCCTGATGATTAATCTGTGATATACATATGTGATTAAAAGACCGCTTCGGCGGTCTTTTTTTTATTTGAAATATTTCTGTAAAGATCGGGTGATATATTTCGCAAAATCTTAATAAACAGGAGTGGTGAAATGAAGAAAGTGAATGCATTTATTTTGGTCAGCTTACTGGCTGTCGTATTTTCAGCCTGTGCTGTGAATTACAATCATGAAGGAAGTGCCGACAAGATGGCACATCAGGCGCAGGCGTTGTCATATTTCGAAGTTCATCATGACGGTAGAATTAATGTATTTGATGATGCTGCGACGTATCTGGGTTTTATGAAATTGGGTGAGACATCCTACCGCCTGACGCGTATTGGTGCCGGTCCTAAAGGACAGACAGTTGTTTTTGGTTTAACAAAAAAGGATAAAAAGAAGCGATCAGGCATAAAAGGCGTTGATCTGTATGATGGGAAACTGAAGGTAATGGGTCAGTTTTATGGCGAAATTGTAATGCATAATCGTTTTTATGTGTTCAGTAGCTGGAATGATCTGCTTGCAGTAAAGAAAATCGGTGAGCCCAGTTATTTTTATACTCAGATAGGCGCGGGTCCTGGTGGCAAAACGGTAGTTTATGTATTGAACAAAAAAACCAAGAAAAAGAAGCCTGTAGCGCTAATTGAACAGTTCAGGAAAGTACACTTAAAAAAATGATATCACGGCAAATGTGGTCTACTGTCATATATATGTAACAATAGTTTCATATTTTTGTCATAGAGTAGATAGAGAATGTCACATATCGATTTATAACGATTAATAATGAAGTTTGTAAATATTACTGGAGAGTAAAAAATGAAATATAAAAAAGTGATCGGGGTAGCGGCATTATTAGCATCTATGACTATCGCGGCCAATGCTCAGGCAGGTGGTGTTGATTCTGCACTATCTGATTATAAGCGGGTTAGTGGTGTATCGGGCAATCTTTCCAGCGTGGGTTCTGATACGCTGGCTAATTTAATGACGTTATGGGCGGAAGAGTTCAAGCGTCAGTATCCTAATGTCAATATCCAGATTCAGGCTGCGGGTTCTTCAACTGCTCCTCCGGCATTAACAGAAGGGACTTCAAATATCGGCCCTATGAGTCGTAAGATGAAGAGCAAAGAGTCAGCTGCATTTGAAAAGAAACATGGATATAAAGCTGTAGCTATACCTGTTGCCATCGATGCATTGGCCGTTTATGTGCATAAGGATAATCCTATCAAGGGTATGTCTATCCCGCAGGTTGACGCTGTTTTCTCTGTAAATCGCAAATGCGGTTACAAGTCAGATATTGCTAAATGGGGCAACCTGGGTTTGACAAGTGCGTGGAAAAACCGTGACATTCAGATCTTTGGTCGTAACTCAGTATCGGGTACATATGGTTACTTTAAGAAACATGCACTTTGTAAAGGTGATTACAAAAGCAATGTAAATGAGCAACCCGGTTCTGCATCAGTTGTACAGTCGGTCGGTACTTCTATAAATGGTATTGGTTATTCGGGTATAGGCTATAAAACTTCCAGTGTTCGCGCGGTTCCATTAACTAAAAAACCTGGTGGAAAATTGATTGCGGCGACTACTGAAAATGCATTGACCGGAAAATATCCATTGTCACGTTTCCTGTACGTTTATGTAAACAAGGCGCCAAATAAACCTTTAGCACCGTTGGAAATGGAGTTTATCAAGCTGGTATTATCCAGGGCTGGCCAGAAAATCGTTGTTAAAGACGGTTATATTCCTTTGCCTGCAAAAGTTGTGAATAAATATCTGTCAAAATTAAAATAGTCAGAAAGATTAGCTAGCAAGTAAAATTGCCCCGCTTGATGCGGGGCTTTTTTTATATTTTATAAATCTGTCATAAATAGTAAATGCTGTGCTGTTGTTTTTTTACATACGATATTCAAAGCGTATTACTTTCATCATTTCTTCATATTAGTGTCACTAAACGTTCATCAAATTCCTTTAACTTTGTCAGCGAATAAGAACAGGTCAGGCAAGAATAATTTGCGCGGCCATTTCGTTTAGAACAATGTCTGAGGAGACATCCATGAAAAAGAAAATACTTATCGGTGCTATCGGCGCCATTCTCGCAATTCCAACCACAGCCAGTGCCGTTAAGGTTGCAGGCGATGCACTGGAAATCTATGGCAAGCTGCATGTATCGGTAGATGCAACAGATAATGATCGTGTTGCACCCAATGACAATAGTGACTTTACGTTGTCTACTAATTCAAGCCGCCTGGGTTTTAAAGGCAAGCGTAAAATGGGTAACAGTGATTTAACCGTTGTCTATAAAATTGAGCAGCAGATCGATATAGGCCTGAGTGGCGGTACATCTTTCAATACACGTAATTCGTATGTTGGCCTGAAAGGAAGTTTTGGTAAAGTGATTGCAGGGTATCATGATACACCCTTCAAAACAGTTGCCAGCAAATGGGGTGTTTTTGGTGATTCGGTGGGTGATCGACGTGCACTGTTAGGCGCTAAATCCAGCGGCGGTAACACCATGAATCAGCGTGGCCAAAACATGCTGATGTGGTCTAACAAATTTGGCAAAATGAAAGCGATGGTGATGTACTCAGGTAACACAGGTACGCGCACAGCTAATGACTATGACACCATGACCAGCGTTGGCTTGTTGTATAAAGGTAAGGGTACACCTTTCTACTTTGGTGCTGCATATGAAGATTGGGACAGCCTGAAAGGGAGTGCGACTGATGGTTTTCGTGTCATGGGTGGCTACAAGGCTAAATTTGGTAAAATCGGTCTGATCTACGAGAATATCAGCAGCAACGATACTACGCTTGATCGTTCGGCCTTTGGTATAAATGGACTGGTTAAACTGGGTTCAGGACTTGACCTTCGTGGCCAGCTGTTAATTGCCGATGACTCATCTGCCGGTGCCAATACAGGGGCGACAATGACGACATTGGGTCTTTACAAGAAATTAGACAAGAAGACCAAATTGTATGCGGTTTATACACAGATGGATAACGATGCCAGCGCAAGCTATCAGGGTATTGATGGTGGACATGGTGTCGAAGTTAAGACGGGTGCAGGTGGTACACCGACAGCATTTTCATTGGGAATGATCTATAAGTTCTGATATTTCCTGATAGTGTTATAATTCAGCCATGGATGGCAGAATTTTATTTTCTAAATAAATCAATAAGATATGAATTGGCGCTCTATTGCCTCGCATTGATGTAAGGCAATTATGACAATATTGTCATAAAACCTTCATATTTCTGGCCTAAAATCGTGGCTGACTCATTCAGGTGATAGTGTTATGGCTAAGCTAATATCTCCAAATCCACGGCTTCATCGCAAGCGCCTGCTCAAGGATCGTCTGGCTCGCTATATGGTTGGCGTAGGTGGGGTTTCAGTTATTTTCGCTATTGCTCTTATTTTCTTTTATTTTATCTACGTTGTTATCCCACTGTTTTCTCCGGCAGAGCAACAGAAAGTTGCTGAATACCCGCAAGCAAATCAAGAGACTATGCTGGCGATGTCGATGGAGGAGCAAGCCGAGATTGCGGTTAGTTTTTCAAAAAAAGGTAATATCCGTTTTTGGTCAACGGTAAATGGTCAGGAGATTAGCCAATTCAAGGTACAAGTACCTGAGAAAGCAACGGTAAGTAGTTTTTCGATGACTGATGCATCTCGATCATCAGCCATGTTTGGATTTTCAAATGGACAGATTTTAGCGACCAGGCTTATCTATAAAACCACCTATCCAAATGACAAGCGCCTGATAACACCGGGCATAGACGCCCCGCTGGGTGAAGAACCCTTGCGCATTGATGAGATGGGTTTTGCCCTGACTCACCTGGCATATCAGGATGGAGACGAGGAAGCGACCGTTGTTGCGCAAACGGCAGATAAACGCTTGCTGATGATGCATATTGCCAAACAAAGCTCATTTCTGGATGAAGGCGTCACGCTGACAAAAACGATTTCTACCTTGCAGATGCCAGGGCATGCTGTTGATTTTATATTAATAGATAAAAATCAGCATCATCTTTTCCTGATTTCCCGTTCGGGTGCACTGAGTTTATATGATATCAAGGACAAGACTACGATACATAAAGTGCAGGAAATAAGATTGGTATCCGAGGGCGTTAAGGTAACAGTAAGTCGTTTTCTGACCGGTGATTTATCCATACTTGCAGGTGATAGCCAGGGGAATATCAGTCAATGGAGTATGGTGCCTAATGAGCATCACGAGTCACGTCTGAAAAGAATAAGAATATTTTCAGGTCATTTTCAGGGTGAAATAACAGACATAGCCAGCGAGCAAGGTCGAAAAGGTTTTGTTGCCAGCGATGATAAAGGATATGTCGGGATTTTTCATACAACAGCACATCGAAATCTGTTACTAAAAAAATTATCAGATAAACCGATTGGCACAATAGCCATCGCTCCCAGAGCCAACGCAATGATGGTAGCTGATAAAGGTGGGCGTTTACAGTTTGTGCATATTGACAATGAACATCCGGAAGTTTCCTGGAAAGCATTGTGGGGTAAGGTCTGGTATGAAAGCTATGCCAAGCCGGAATATATCTGGCAGTCTTCTTCATCATCAGACGACTTTGAGCCAAAATACAGTTTAACCCCGATTGCATTTGGAACATTAAAGGCAGCATTTTATGCAATGCTGATTGCCATTCCTTTATCTATTTTTGGCGCGCTTTATACGGCGCAATTTATGCGGCCTGGTATGCGTAAGCTGGTAAAACCCAGCATTGAAATTATGGAAGCATTGCCCACCGTTATTCTGGGGTTTCTCGCCGGACTGTGGCTGGCACCTTTTATCGAGATGAATTTGCCGGGTATTTTTGCAATGTTAATTGTACTGCCTGTTGGAATTTTACTGGCGTCATATGGTTGGCAAAAGATGCCAGCCAGGGTTCGTCATAAAGTTCCGGAAGGTTGGGAAGCCGCACTGCTATTGCCAGTGGTGGCATTGATACTCTGGTTATCATTTGCACTCAGTCCTGTGATGGAAGGCTGGTGGTTTGGAAATGATATGCGCGCATGGTTAACCAATCAAATAGGTATTGGTTTTGATCAGCGCAATGCGATTGTGGTGGGTCTGGCAATGGGGTTTGCGGTTATTCCGACTATTTTCTCGATTGCAGAAGATGCCATATTCGGAGTGCCCAAACACCTGAGTAATGGCTCGTTGGCGATGGGAGCAACGTCATGGCAAACACTGGTTCGGATTGTTTTACCCAGCGCCAGTCCGGGTATCTTCTCGGGTATTATGATTGGACTGGGTCGTGCGGTTGGTGAAACCATGATTGTTCTCATGGCAACCGGAAACACGCCTATCATGGACTTTAGCCCGTTTGAAGGTTTGCGAACGCTTTCTGCAAATATAGCGGTTGAATTACCGGAAGCAGAATTAGATGGAACGCATTATCGTGTGTTGTTCCTGGCGGGGCTGGTCTTGTTTATGTTTACCTTTGTTGTTAATACGATTGCTGAAATTATTCGTCAGCGTCTCAGACAAAAATATAGTAATCTGTAGGGTCGGGGTAAATTTAATGATCAGAAAATGGTTTAAAAGTGGTGACCCCTGGATATGGATGACGGCCGGTGCGGTAAGTGTCAGTCTACTCATGGTGTTCGGTGTACTGGGGTTGATTACAGCTAAGGGCATGGTTTATTTCTGGCCGGGTGATGTTCTGACCGCACAGTATCAGGCAAAGGATGGCATTAAAACCCAGGTTATTGGTGAAGTGTATGATGATGAACTGGTGCCAATACAGCGTTTACGTGATGCTGGTGAAACGATGGCAATTGATTCCGAATTCGTAAAGCGTCTGCTGATTAAAACAGGTAATCGTGATATTTCAGGCAGTGACTTTCGTTGGGTGATTGTACCGCGTTTAAGTGAACAGACAACACCGGCAGATATGGTGGTAGTAGAGCGGCGTGAATGGGGTAATTTATACGGGCGAGTAGCAGAGGTGCGTGAAAAAGGAAAACGCATTACAAATGACGGAAATATATGGGCGGTATTTCAAAAGCGCGTGGATCGTGTAAATGATATATTTTCAAGTATACGCGTACTGGAAAAAGGTGAAATCGGGAAAATTAATTATAGCCTGGAAAAATTACGCCTTGCAGAAAAACGGATAGCGCTAACAGGAAAGAGTGACCCCGATGCCCAGGCGAAAATTAATCAGCAGAGAAAAAGCCTCGAAGCAGAATATAAGCATCTTGAAGATCAATTGAAAGATCTTTATAAACAATTACAGCGTGATACATATCTGATAGAAGTGATGGGTGGAAAAGTTGTAGAACAGCCACTGGCAAAAGTTGTTCGTGCCTTTCAGCCTAATGCGATGTCTACGCTAGACAAGCTTGGTCATTATGCCGAAAAAGTCTGGGAATTTGTGTCAGATGATCCCCGGGAAGCGAACACCGAAGGTGGTATTTTTCCAACGATTTTCGGTACTATCCTAATGGTTATGATTATGGCAGTTCTGGTAACGCCATTAGGTGTTATTGCCGCTGTTTATTTGCGTGAATATGCCAGGCAGGGGCCGCTGACGCGTACAATACGCATAGCTGTTAATAATCTTGCCGGAGTGCCTTCCATCGTATACGGCATATTTGGCCTTGGGTTTTTTGTTTATTTTCTGGGTGGCAGTCTTGACCAATTGTTTTACCCTGAGGCATTGCCTGCACCCACGTTCGGTACGGGTGGCATTATGTGGGCTTCATTAACATTGGCACTCATGACTTTGCCCGTGGTAATAGTGTCAACAGAAGAAGGGCTTTCACGTGTACCTCGCGCTGTACGAGAAGGCAGTCTGGCGTTGGGAGCAACAAAAGCAGAAACACTGTGGCGTACAGTATTACCTATGGCAAGTCCTGCGATGATGACAGGGTTGATTCTTGCAGTGGCACGTGCAGCGGGTGAGGTTGCACCACTTATGTTAGTCGGTGTGGTTAAACTGGCACCTTCGATGCCACTGGATATGAACGCTCCTTTTTTACATCTGGAACGCAAGTTTATGCATTTGGGTTTTCATATTTACGACGTGGGTTTTCAGAGTCCTAATGTTGAAGCAGCAAGACCGCTTGTTTATGCGACTGCACTATTGCTAGTGTTGGTTATTGTTATATTAAATCTGGCAGCGATTTCGATACGTAATCGCTTACGCGAAAAATATCGCAGCCTGGAACATTGATAAAATATTTTTGGGTGAATTATGACTTCAGATAACGGTATGACACATGCTATAAATATGGATCACCTTCAGCGTGAACGTTTACGTCTGGATGTTGAAACAGAAGAGATTGCGATTACAGTCAGTGATTTGAATCTGTTTTATGCAGAAAAGCAGGCGTTGAGAGATATATCCATCAAGATTCCGAAAAACCGCGTAACAGCCTTTATCGGGCCGAGCGGCTGCGGCAAGTCAACATTATTACGATGTTTTAATCGCATGAATGATTTGATCGATAGTGTCCGCATCGAAGGTAAAATTAATTTATATGGCGAGAATATTTTTGAAAAATCAGTTAATGTAGCCGACTTGCGCCGACGGGTAGGTATGGTTTTTCAGAAGCCTAATCCCTTTCCAAAAAGTATTTATGAAAATGTGGCTTATGGTTTGCGAATACAGGGCGTTAATAATCGACGTGTACTGGATGAAAGTGTAGAGAAAGCATTACATGGTGCGGCATTATGGGATGAAGTTAAAGACCGTTTACATGAAAGTGCAATGGGTATGTCGGGTGGACAGCAACAGCGCCTGGTGATTGCACGCTCGATTGCAATAGAGCCGGAAGTGTTGTTACTGGATGAGCCTGCATCAGCACTTGACCCGATTTCAACACTAAAGATTGAAGAGTTGATTTATGAGCTTAAGTCAGAGTATACCATTGTAATCGTCACCCATAATATGCAACAGGCAGCAAGGGTTTCTGATTACACTGCATTTATGTATATGGGTGATATGATTGAATACAGTGATACCAATAGTATTTTTACTAACCCTGAGAAAAAACAGACTGAAGATTACATTACCGGTCGGTATGGTTAGGCAGAGGAGTATAGAAAATGGAAAAAAGTGATATCGGGCATCATATTTCACAGCAATATAATACCGAACTTGATGAGTTGCGTAACCGTGTACTGGCCATGGGTGGTCTGGCAGAAAAACAGATTGCTGATGCGGTAACTGCATTGATCGATGCTGATCATGATCTTGCAGAGCATGTTATTGACACTGACTATCAGGTCAATGCAATGGAAGTAGGCATAGATGAGGAATGCACCCAGGTTCTGGCACGGCGTCAACCTGCGGCCAGTGATCTTCGTTTAATTGTTGCGGTTATCAAAACCATTACTGATCTGGAGCGTATTGGTGATCAGGCAGAGAAAGTAGCTCGAATGGGATTACGTCTGGCTGAAGAAGAAAGACCAAAGGATAATTATATCGAATTGCACAACATGGGAAAGCTGGTGCAGGAAATGTTGAATCATGCGCTGGATGCATTTGCACGTATGGATGTAGAAGCCGCTATTAAAGTGGCGCATCAGGATTTAACTGTAGATAACCAGTATGAATCAATCATGCGCCAGCACATTACACATATGATGGAAGACCCTCGCTCAATTGCACGCTCGCTGGATGTGATGTGGGCATCCCGCGCCCTGGAGCGAATTGGAGATCATTCGAGAAACATCAGTGAATATGTGATTTATCTGGTTAAAGGAAAAGATGTCCGGCATATAAGTCTGGAACAGATGAAAAAAGAAGCTCTCGATACTGATTATTAGGGAATAATGCGTTAACAGGGAGGTAGGCATTATCTGTCAAGCCCCGGACAGATTGATTGAAGATCAGGTGATCTCTCCCCAGGTTGATTTTTTCTTCCAGCGTATGCGCGTTAGTATAATACCAAAAATCATACTGCCAATGACAACCAGTGCACCAACAATAAACCAGTCGCGGTTACTGCGGTCACGCAGGTTTGCATTTTCCTGTTGTAAAAACTGCATCTCACGATCCTGCTCGGTGAGCCGTTTTTTTAACCGCACGTGATCGTTTGATAATTGAATCGCATTGGATGAAACGCGGGTTATATTGGATAGCTTGCGTGACAGCTTGATATTTTGTTCGTTGAGACGTTTTCGTTCTCGCGCAAGCTCATTTTTTTTCCCGGTAATTGTCTTGAGTTCAGTTTTGAGCTGATTCATGGCTTGTTCAGTATTAGCCAGCTTTGTTTCAGAGCGCGACAAACGTGCGCGTGCTGAGGGCAGGTCCATCAGATAACGACTGAGTATCCAGCCTTCTTTGCCGCTGGGCATCCGCACATGTGAATAACCGGATGCTTTATCTGTTTCGAGTACTGTTAGTGCCAAGCCACTGGGAACCATACGAATAATTTCATTTTGAGTACTTTTACCCGATCGCAGCGTTACTCTGAATACATCAGTTACATAGCGGGTTTCTGCCAGGGCTGTCTGGCTAAACAGGCTCAGTAGTACAAATATGCTTAAAGGGGTTTTCACGAAATTAAATCCTATTAATATCAGTTGGTTACATTGTTAGTAGTGGATTGGCTAGCGGTTTATATATATAAAGAGTTCCATTTGGCTGTATTGTGCCACGACGCTATCAGGATTTCATCTACAAGGAGTGGATAAAGATGGCCAGAAGTGCCACACTGTTAAATAGGATTTTACCTTTTGTCGGTTTATGGGTGCCGGTCAGGCAATACGGTGATCAAGTTTGCAGAGATTATCGCTTTTTTAGGCTATTATATAGTCAACAAATTACATAATTGATGGATATTCTGGACCTGTTTTAAAGGAAAGGCACTGCCGGGAAGCATAAAACAGATCCAGATCGATATTTTAAGGGGTTAACATGTCATTTCCACCGGTATTAAAACGTTTTCTGGATGATAAACATGTCAAATATGAATTTATCACACATGATTCCAGTAAAACGGCCTATGAAGCAGCGATAGATCAGGGTTTAAATGCTGATCGTGTTGCTCGTGCGACTTTGTTACGTGATCGCGATGGCATTTTAATGGTTGTGTATCCTGTTAGCCGCAAGCTTATGCTTGATGAGCTTAATTCCCGCCTTAATCGCAAATACACTATTTTGAATGCCAGGGGCGTGTACGTACCTTTAGCGGCAGTTTATCATGTTGATGCCATTGTAGATGAAACCCTGCTGGGTGCAGAAGCTATTCACATGATATTTGATGAAGGAACCCTTTGTCGCGTTTCCGGTTCTGATTTTCAGATTTTGCAGGGAACAGCTGTTTGGTACGATAGTATTTTCTGCAATAAAGAAGCCGCAAATTCTACAGATTCCTTAATTATGAAACGCGTGCAGCCGATTATGGAAGTGCAGGATGTTGCTTCAAGGCGTTCGTATATCAAACAAACATTGCAGAATGTTGAAGAATTACCGGCGATGCCTGAAATTGCACAACAGGTGCTGCAACTTGGCACTAACCCGTATGCAAACGCCACAGATCTGGCGGCTATTATTGAGCAGGATCCAAGTCTTTCAACGCAGTTGCTTCGTTATGCACGCTCACCTTTTTATGGTTATCGTGGAGAGGTTGAGTCTGTTTCAGATGCAATATCTCGTGTATTAGGTTTTGATATGGTCATGGACATGGCATTAGGAATATCCATGGGCAAGGCATTTAAAAATCCCGCTGATGGTCCATTAGGTTTGAATGCGTTCTGGCGACATGCGACCTATTCAGCTGCACTGGTGCAGAAACTGGGTTCTGCAGTAAAGGGTAGCTTGCGTCCACGTCCCGGCATGGCATATCTGGCAGGGCTATTGCATAACGTTGGTATTTTGTTGTTAGGACATTTATTCCGCAAAGAATTTGATTTGTTAACCCGGGCTTTGAAAGATAACCCTGAAGCTGATCTGGTATCACTTGAACAACAGGTGCTGGGTGTTACGCATATGGAAATGGGCGTTTGGCTGATGGAAGCATGGCATCTGCCGGATGAATTAATTATTGCGGTAAGAGAGCATCATGATGCTTCATATAAAGAGACTCATGCAATTTATCCAAATCTGATTTTGATCAGTAACCGTTTGTTAAATTCACTGGAAATGGGTGATGAAATATCAGATGCTTTACCACAGAAAATGCTGGATGAGCTGGGTTTGACGATAGATGGTGTGCTGGAGATTTTTGATAAGGTACTGGAGAGCCGGGAAGGTCTGGATTATATGGCTTTGCAGATGGCAGCCTGATTTTTCACTAGCTGGTCAGTACTGATTAGAACAGAGCGCAACCCGGAGATACAGGTTGCGCTTTTTTGTGCCAAAAATGAAAATATTCAGTGACTGAAACAAGGTATTTAATGAAATACGATATTCAATCCGGCGTGATCAGAGAAGCGCTCATGGTGGTTTCTCCTAACTATGACGAACGCCCTGATGTTAACGATATCAGTTTGATTGTCATTCATGGCATCAGCCTTCCTCAGGGAGATTACGGAGGGCCGTGGATTTCCGATTTGTTCACTAATCAGCTTGATGTTAACGCACACTCTTCTTTCACAGATATTGAGGGCCTGAAGGTTTCCAGTCATTTTGTGATACGACGTGATGGTGAATTATTTCAGTTTGTTCCTGTTATTAAACGCGCCTGGCATGCGGGTGTTTCCAGTTACAAAGGTAGAGCAAACTGTAATGATTTTTCTATCGGCATAGAGCTGGAAGGCGTGGATGACAAACCTTATGAGGTGGCTCAGTATGATCGACTGGTTGAACTTATTCACACATTGACGGATGCACTACCAAAATTGGATGATGATGCTATAACAGGACATGCTGATATAGCCCCTGGCAGAAAGACTGATCCCGGGGCTGCTTTTGATTGGGGGTTGCTTCGAAAAAAACTTGCATAATAGATTGATTTTGTTGACACTAAAATAAAAATATTAAACGATACAATAAAATAACAGGTTTGTTTTTATGATAATGATAAGTATCGTCATTTGCCTTGCCCTGGAATTCTTCACAAACGGTCTAGAAACTTATCGATCGTGGCGTTGGTTAGATACCTGGCTGATGAAGATGAAGTCATTGCTGCATGCTCGTATCCGGTGGGACGGCCCCTGGGGCGTGCTGGCTGTTTTGATTTTGCCACTGCTGCTGTGTGTTCTGCTGAGTCTCATTCTGGATAATGTTTTGTTGGGAATTTTTGAGTTGCTATTCGGTATTCTGGTTTTGATATACAGTTTGCGTTATCAGCCGCAGGATCGATTGATTGATGAGGTTATAGATGCGTTGGAGGCGGGCGAGTTAATTCGTGCGAATGAACGTGCAGAAAAAATTATCGGGCACCTGCCGAATGCGGAAAAAGATCTGGTTAAACAGGTGAGTGATGCCATATTTGTGAATATAAATGATCGTATGTTTGCGGTCATGTTCTGGTTTGCCTTGTTGGGTCCGGCAGGAGCAATTATGTACCGGATGGTTTGGTTATACAGTAGACAGGACAGGCCGGATGAACCAGGGTTTATGCAGTCAATGCGAAAACTACGTGATATTCTTGACTGGATTCCGGTTCGGTTATTGATTGTTGGTTTTGCGATCACGGGAAGTTTTGAAGAAGCGATACATGAATGGCGTGAAGCCTTTCAGGAAGGCATTGAAGACCTGTCCGTGTTACATCGATATATACTTATTCATTCAGGGCAAGGCGCTATTCATATTGACCGTTATCTATCCAATGCAGATGAAACTGGCGCAGACCGTTTTGATGTAAATGCAATTCGTGCCGCCAGGGGGCTTGTGTTACGTACAATGCTGGCATGGGGTATTGTTGTTGCTGTTATTACGCTCACTGGCTGGGCTTCATGAGCTGAGTTAAACAATGCGTATTGGAATTGATCTTGGTGGTACTAAAATAGAAATAGCGGTCCTGGATGTTGATAGTCAGATTTGTCTGCGTCGACGTATAGATACTCCTGAACATGATTATAATCAAACACTGACAGCAATATCGGCTCTGGTGCAACAGGCAGAGCGGGAACTGGACTGCCAGGCATCAGTTGGTGTGGCTACTCCGGGTGCGATCTCTCCTGCCACCGGCAGGATCAAAAATGCGAATTCAACCTGTCTCAATGGTGAAGCTTTACATCATGATCTTGCACATCTGCTGCAACGTGAAATTCGAATTGCCAATGATGCCGATTGTTTTACGTTGTCAGAATCTGTCGATGGTGCAGCAACAGAGGCAGCGAGTGTTTTTGGCGTTATTATTGGTACGGGAACCGGTGGTGGCATTACGATAAATCAACAGTTGATAAAAGGCCCTAATGCCATTACAGGTGAATGGGGACATAATCCATTGCCCTGGCCTGCTTCTGATGAATTGCCGGGCCCGGATTGTTACTGTGGTAAACAGGGTTGCATAGAAACCTGGTTATCAGGCCCTGGGTTTTCAGATCATCATCAACGACTTAATAATGTGAGGCTGGACGCCAAAGAAATAGCGCAATTGGCCGATAAAGGAGATAAGGCTGCACAAGTCAGTTTGTCCAGCTATGTTGACAGGTTGGCCAGAGGCCTGGCCAGTGTGATAAATGTGTTAGACCCCGAAGTGATTGTGCTGGGTGGCGGGATGTCGAATATAGCCTCTTTGTACGAACAAGTGCCCCAGCGATGGGGGCAGTATGTTTTTAGTGATCGTGTTGATACGCGCCTGGTAAAAGCGCAGCATGGTGATTCCAGTGGTGTGCGGGGTGCAGCATGGTTGTGGCATGATTTAAGCTGAGTTTGCATATGAGCTTGTATAAAAAAATTTATATCATTGGCGCGCCGGGTAGTGGTAAGTCGCATATTGCGCGCCTTTTGTCCCTGTCATTTAACGTACAGTCTTATGAGCTGGATCATTTGTACTGGGATCCGAAGGTCAATCGTTATGGTATTCCTACCGACACGATTACTCGCACCGAAATGTTGAATAATATTCTGGCAGAACAGGCATGGATTATGGAAGGAATCTATCATGACTGGACGCAGCCTTGTTTTGCTGAAGCTGATGTTATTATTTTATTGAAAACAAATGTCTGGATAAGACATTGGCGTTTGATTAAACGCTATTTTCAGCATCGTAGAAAAACATATCAGGGTAAGCGCGAGACATTCATGGACTTACTGCGTTTGCTGGTCTGGAATCATAAATATGAAAGCACGCAACTTCCCGTGGTGATGCAATCAATTAATGGTAACCGTGACAAGTTACGTAGTTACAATAATTCCAGTGCTGCGATGACCGCTATTATTCGACCGGTTTGACTCAGGGTCTTTAAATGGTTTTACTTATTTTACGCAGTTCCGGAATTGCCAGATCGGCAGTATCTGCAATCGATATTGCACGTTCCAGTCTGGCAGGTGCACTACGGCCCATGCAGTTATGATCCGGGTCGCCGTCAAACGCAAGTAGCATATCCGTGATCATTTGTTCACGATCAAACTGCTTGCCGGTTAGTGACTCCTGGATGTCCATCACTTCATTTGCGATAGTTCGTGCAAGCTCTTCATGGTTGCTCCAGAGTTCACTCACTGTCCCGCCGGTTACCAGGCCAGAAACATTAGTGGTGATGATGTAAACATTTTTCATAACCAGTTCATGTAGTAGCTGTTCGTCTGAATCAAGTACACGACAGGGAATATCTAAAGTTGCTAATGATTGCTGCAGGAATTCAGCCATGGGCCCGTAAGCAGGTGAAGGTATCAGTACCTTGAAATCCATGCCTTTCTTTTTTTCAAACCAGACGGAGATAACCGTTGGCTCTTCAAGCTGGTGTGGTTCCCAGTCACGGGGTAATAATTCATTTTGAAGTAGCACTGTATTTCTGCGCCAGCTATCCGGAAGGGTTGCTAATGCATCTTGCAGATCATTTTCCCCAACGGCTAATAGCACCAGTTCAGGCCAGGGTAATTGCTCGGCAGTTTTGGTAATGTCAGTTTGACGGGTTACCGGGTAAACAGCAGTAGAATTACGAAGAAATGCGCGGGCGAATACACCTGCCATTTCTCCCATTCCGATAATAACGACGGGTTTAGTCATAATGGTTTCAGTCTCCGGGATTACTTCGGTTCCAGAATACTTCTTTACCATCGGCAAGTACACGTGCAATGACAAAAAGTAAATCAGATAATCGATTCAGGTATTGCAATAGTTCACTCCGCAAATTCTCTTCGCGGTGTAGTGTCACGCAACAACGTTCGGCTCGACGACAGACGCTGCGTGCAATATGGCATGATGCGGTTTCAGTGTTTCCGCCCGGCAATATAAACTCCTTAAGCGGAGGAAGGTTATTATTTAATTGATCAAGTTGTTGTTCCAGTGACTCTATGTGAGTCGCTGTTATGGCAGTAAACTCAGGCATTGCCAGTTCGCCACCGATGTCAAACAAATCATGCTGGATACTAATAAGATGCTTGTAGATAGCGGGTGGTATGTTCAGGCTGGCAAGCAGGCCCAGATGGCTGTTTAGTTCATCTACTGTACCGATCGCTTTCATGCGTGCGCTGTCTTTTGTAATGCGCCGGCCACCGGACAGTCCGGTAGTACCATCATCACCCGTGCGGGTATAAATTTTTGAAAGTCGGTTACCCATAGTTCTCAGCTGTCAGCCAGTTGGTAGATGACAGGTAGTATAACATCAAAATTATCACCGTTAAGCCAGTGACGTGCTTCTGGAAGTGAGTTGATTTTTATAATGCTGTTTACGGCTGCATGATCCAGTACACGGTAGCCCGAACTGCTGATAACCCGAACGCGACTGAGTTGACCATCGGCTTGTATGTGAATAGCAATATTAACAGTACCCTGCCAGTCATTACGAATTGCGATGGCCGGATAGTGGCGAGAAAAAGCCAGTTTAAGATTGAGTTGCTTGCGCAATCGTTGTTGCAGCAGTTTGGTATCAACAGGTATTTTTTTTATGGCGAGTTGGGAGTGACTTACTTTAGAAGCGGCTATTGGTATTGGATTTATTTTTTTTGGTTTGGCTGACCTGGTAGTTTGTGTATTTAATCGGGCATGGGCGTGATGCCTGGTTGCCAGTGCATCAACGGTTTTCTTTTGCCTGGTTTTATTGTTGAGTATTTTTCTGGTTGTCGGAATTTTTGTAGATTTTTTTTGCGATATTTTACGTATAACAGTTACAGGCTTAAGTGATATTGTGGTGACCGTCAGAGCCTGAGTGGTTGCCAGAGGTAAGGATACCTCTGTTGAATTCTGGCTCCATACGAAAATAACAACGGCATGCATTGAAACGGATAGTAACAGAACTAATTGTATAGGAGACAAGGACACTGTATTTTTTATTTATACCTGATGTAAACGTAGCCGGTTTGTTATTTAAAATAAAAAAGGCGATATCGGGTGGGAGAGAAACCAATCGCCCGCCGCAATATTTTCCTGGTGTATCGGGCCGGTCTCCGGGCTTATTGTTATCTGGCAGATTGCAGAAATTCTGTTTATGTGCGAGATTTTTATCACGCTCAATTGAATGAATTTCAACAGGCTGTCAGGAACTGACACCTTCCCATGCGATAAACTGTGAAATCAGGATGATTTTTACACAGAGGCACAGTGGCTTTTGTCAGTGCAGAACAAATTACCGTTGCGGGGGCAGCGTCGGATTGCCTGGTTACAGGAAATTCACCGACTTCACGTTTCACTCCAGTATGGAGCACCCAATAACCGTATAGTACATGATACTGCCTGTTTTTGCATGAAATGCTTGCTGGCTTGTATCGGTTGCCCGCAAGATTTATGATGCAGAAAAACAGGGGTAGTGATAATGCAGTGGGACGAACGATATAGTGAAGCAGGGTATGCCTATGGTACTGAGCCAAATGACTTTCTGCGTTCGGTAGAAGACCAGATACCGAGGGCCCGTGTTTTGTCGGTTGCTGAAGGTGAAGGTCGTAATGCGGTCTATCTGGCGACCAGAGGATGTACGGTAACGGCTGTTGACTCATCAGCGGTGGGGCTGGCCAAGGCAGAACAGTTAGCGGCTGATCAGCAGGTCAGTATTACCCTGGTGGAGGCGGATTTGAATGATTTTGATCCGGGTGATGAGAAATGGGATGCCGTCATTTCTATTTTTTGCCATTTACCACATAAGCAACGTGCTGGTTTATATCGCAAACTGGTCAGAGCGTTGAAGCCAGGAGGTGTGTTGGTGCTGGAAGCCTATATTCCCAAACAATTGCAGTTCGCAACGGGCGGCCCTCCGAGTGCTGACCTGATGCCCACACTGGCTATGTTGCGTGATGAGCTGGAAGGTCTGAGTTTAGAACATGCCCGGGAACTTGAGCGAGAGGTTATTGAAGGCAAACATCATTTTGGTCATGCAGCCGTTGTACAGGTGTTTGCGCGTAAACCATGACATCTCATGTGATCAATCAGGGTCAGGATATACAAACAATTGATACGGGCTATCACCGTGAAGGTTTGGTGGCCAGTCATCTGATTCAGTCAGGTGAGCAGTATGCATTTGTAGATGTCGGCACCACGGCTTGTCAGCAACGATTGCTGAACGTCATGGATGAGCAACACATCAGGCCGCAACAGATCCGCTATATTCTGGTGACGCATGTTCACCTTGATCATGCAGGTGCAGCGGGAAGCCTGATGCGCCTGTTTCCTGAAGCGGAATTAATCGTACATCCTCGTGGTGCGCGTCACATGATAGATCCGGCCAGATTAATTGAAGGCGCGACGGCTGTTTATGGTCAGCAACGCATGCAGCAGACATTTGGTGAGATTTTACCCGTGGCAGCAGACCGGGTCATCGAAGCGACAGATGAAATGGTTCTGGACTTTAACGGGCGTGATTTATTATTTCTGGATACGCCGGGACACGCACGACACCACTATTGTGTTTTTGACGAGGTTAGCCGGGGTTTTTTCACGGGTGATACCTTTGGCCTGTCATACTCGCCATTGATGATTGATGATAATCCTTTTATGTTTCCAACAACGACGCCGGTACAGTTTGAACCAGACGCGCTGCATGCTTCGCTGGACAGATTAATCAGTTATAACCCTGCACAAATGTTTCTGACGCATTTTGGCAGAGTGGGTGAGCCGGAAAGACAGGCAGAGAAATTACATTATCTGATCGATCAGTTTGTTGAAGTTACAAAAAATACCGATGCAGATAATTGTGAAAAAGACATTTACCAGGGTTTGAAAGCATTATTATTCAGAGAGCTGCACAAGCAAAATATCTGTCTGGATGAGAATGCAGTTTTATCCATAATGGAAATGGATTTAAAACTAAACACACAAGGTCTGTGTTACTGGCTGGGGAGAGATCGTTGAGAAAAGCAATGATCTCCATGGGTTTATTATTAGCAACGGTATTATTTATTGCCGGTTGCTTTTCACCGTTGTTTACACTGAGTAAATTTTTTATTTTTAATAACACAGTATCTCTTTTTTCTGCGATGCAATCATTGTGGCTTGAGCATTATTATGCGCTGTTTTTATTGTTGATGAGTTTCAGTGTTGCGCTACCGTTAATCAAACTGTGCTTGTTATTTTATTTAAACCATACCAGTCGCATTAGTCAGGGTAAGCATAAGAAGCTGATTGCCGTACTGGAATTAATTGGCAAATGGTCAATGCTGGATGTGTTTGTTGTTGCTGTTATTCTGGTAGCAGTCAAGCTGGGGCCAATGGCCAATGTTGCGGTACACTATGGCGTGTATTTGTTTTCGGCAGCAGTTTTGCTGATGATGCTATTGTCACGTTTCATATCGCGTTAAATAACAGGGAAAAATAAACGCTGCGCCTGATCTTTTATTTCTCTGAACGGAATATGATAAATTTTTTCAAGTTGATCAATAGTGATGACCTGATCGATTGGCCCGGCAAACGTTTCGCCATTCCCTAATAGTAGCAAAACATGACTGCAGTAACGCATTGCCAGGTTGACGTCATGTGTCGTTATCACTGTTAAGCGTTCACTGTATTGTTGCTGAAAATGATTAAAAATACTGATCTGGTGGCGCAGGTCCAGGTGGTTAGAAGGTTCGTCCAGTAATGCGACAGGCGGATCTTGTGTGAGCAAACGCGCAATGCTGGTGCGGCGTAGTTCGCCACCTGACAGTGTATTGATATCCCGGTTCCGACAGGATGATAACCCGACCTGCTGCAGTGCCTGTTCAGCTAATTGTTTATCATGCTGCCCTTCCCATTCCAGAAGTCCGAGATAAGGGTGTCGTCCGATTAATGTATTTTCCATGACTGTTGCGGGGAATGAAGCATCTTCCTGTTGTAATAAAATACCGATTTGCTGTGCCAGCTGGCGACGGGAATATTCATGCAGTGCTTTATCCTGCAAAACAATCTGGCCGCTACTGACCGGGTGCAGCCCCGCAAGTGCATGCAGTAATGTTGTTTTACCCGTTCCGTTTTCGCCCAGAATAGCCCAGTGCTCACCGGAGCTCATTTGCAGGTCAAGATTTTTGCATACCCGGGTGGAGCCGATACGAATATCCAGTTGTTCACAAATCATTTTTTTCATGATTTGCTCCGGTATAACAGATACAGGAATGCCGGCACACCAATGAATGCCGTCAGAATACCTACTGGCAATTGTGTTGGTGCAAGTGCGGTGCGGGCCAGTGTATCAGCGAGTAACAGTAAGGTGCCACCCAGTAACACAGATGCGGGTATCAGAACGCGGTGGTTTGAACCTATCACTAAACGTAACATATGAGGCGCAATCAAGCCGATAAAACCGATGCTACCTGCAAGACTGATTGCGACAGCAGTGAGTAATGATGCGGTAAAGAAAATAGTAATGCGTATTACAGCTGTATTAACACCCAATGCTGCGGCCTGAAGTTCACCGCGGGCAATCAGATTCAAATGACGTGCAAATATAAAACTGACAAATGTCATCAGCAGCAAAAAACTGCCTTCGTAAATATTGATGCGCGCATGACTCAGGTCGCCCATGAGCCAGAACAGCATCCCGTGTATTTGTGTGTCCGGACTGAGTGTGAGTAAAAAACTGATAAACGCATTCCAGCCAGCGGCCAGAATAACCCCTGTGAGTAGCAGTCGATTACTGGTCCAGCAGCCCTGACGGTGTGCCAGCAGGAAAACAAGCAAGATAGAAACCAGTGCGCCAGCAAAGGCAGCAGCCTGTATGACCAGCGCTCCCATTCCTGCCAGGATGGCCAGTAAAGCGGCACTGGCGGCTCCACCGGAAACGCCTAATACATAAGGGTCGGCCAGCGGGTTTCTTAGCAGTGCCTGCATTAGCAGGCCAGCCAACGCCAGCATTCCACCACAACATAATGCGGCTACTGCCCGGGGCAACCGTAGTTCAAAAACAAGTGTATAAGCCAGATGTTGCTCGTTATTCAGCGCCTGAAGTATTTCATTAGCAGATAATGAGACCGACCCTGTTGATATGGCGAGGAGCAGGCTGCCGAGCAGGGCCAGAATCAGAATGCTGAAAAGTGTAAATATGCGCATCAGTCACGCAGGCTGATGATATTCCAGCTATTCTGGCTGGCATGAGAGCGTAAGGTATCATCCGGATCTACAGCAACAGGATGGCTGACTTGCTCAAGTAAGGGCAGGTCATTATGAGAGTCACTATAAAACCAGCTGTCAGCCAGTGTTGTCTGGTGTTTTTCAAGCCATTGCTGCAAGCGTGTGACCTTGCCATCCTGAAAGCAGGGAGTACCAGCAACATTTCCCGTATACTGGCCAGACTTTATTTCCGGATCTGTCGCCAGCAGATGAAAAATGCCAAGTTCATTGGCAATGGGTTCTGTCACAAACCGGTTGGTGGCAGTAATAATCATCGTGATATGGCCGGAATCGACATGTTGCTGAATGAGGTCTCTTCCCCTGGGCAGTAGTATCGGGCGAATCTTTTCGTCAATAAATCGAGCTCTCCACTGATGTAGCTGTTCGATACTGTGTTCGGTCAGTGGTTTGAGTGAAAACCGCAAAAATTCAAATATATCCAGTGTTCCTGCTTTATACTGGTCATAAAAGTACTGGTTTTTCTGTTCATAACTCTCTGCATCAACAATACCTTCTTCGACCAGAAACTGGCCCCACAGGTAGTCGCTGTCGCCTTCAAGCAGTGTGTTGTCCAGATCAAAGATCGCCAATGTCATGAGTTTGCCGTTTTCGATTGTTAGTTAAACGCGAAAGATTAAAGTAAAAGTTGTATATAAACAATGGTATTAAGAAAAGCCTGATTATACAGATAATACATGGAGATCATATAATGCGTTGATTTAACTCGTAATTATCTTAATAATCTGGATATAGCCTCATATAAAGTACGCGAGTATATTAATAAACAGTAAATTGCTAACTTGATGGCAGTATACATTCTATGGCAAATTGGTTGTCAGAGATAAATTTTGGAACCCGCCATGTCCCAGACTGCCGGGTGTCCAGATCATTATAATAATGAGTGTGACAAGTGATTGATGCAGAAGGTTATAGAGCCAATGTTGGCATTATTTTGTGCCAGGATAATGGCCGGGTATTCTGGGCAAGGCGAATAGGTCAGGATGCCTGGCAATTCCCGCAGGGTGGGATACAGGAAAAAGAATCGGCAGAACAGGCATTGTTTCGTGAGTTAGAGGAAGAGGTTGGCCTGAAAAATGATGATGTGGAAATACTGGCCTGCACCAAAGGCTGGTTGAAGTATGATTTACCACAAAACCTTATTCGGCGAGATTCCTTACCTTTGTGTATCGGGCAAAAACAGGTATGGTACCTGTTAAGGTTACGATCGGCAGAAGATAAGGTGTGTCTTGATCTGACAGCAGATCCGGAGTTTGATCACTGGCGTTGGGTTGATTACTGGACACCCATGCGTGAAGTGGTTTCTTTTAAACGCCATGTCTATATGCAGGCGTTGAAAGAATTTCATCCATTGTTATTTCCAGATAAAAAAATACCAGATATCAGGAGACGACGTGGTCCACGTGGTTTTCATCGTTAATCATTAAGGAATCAGAGGTTCCTTAAAATCTTCTAACAGGTTTACTATGCTTGATGTTTTGCAGAATATTGTGCAGCAGGTTAACAGGGCGCGCAATCTTGATGATGTCCTGGCTATTGCTGCGCGTGAAGTTCGGCTGGCAATGAAGGTGGATGTAGCCTCGATCTACCTGACCGATTTTGATCAGAAGCAACATGTGTTGATGTTAACCGATGGACTGGAAATTGAAGATCCGGGTGCCATTCGATTAGAGCAGGGTGAAGGCCTGGTCGGTCTGGTTGCGCGCCGTGCAGAACCTGTCAATTTATCAGATGGCAGTAAACACCCCCGCTATAAATTATTTAAAGGTATTGGAGCAGAGCAATTTCATGCCTTTCTGGGCGTGCCTATTATTTACCAGCGTAAGGTGCTGGGTGTACTGGTGGTACAAAGCAGTTCTAAAAAAGCGTTTGTTGAAGATAATGTGGCATTTCTGGTTACTCTTGCCGCACAGCTGTCAGGCGCTATCGCACATGCAGAAGCACGTGGGCATGGTAGTAGTGTTGAAAAAATCAAATCGCGCGGGCATGAGTTATTTATCCAGGCCGTTGCGGGTGCGCCGGGTGTAGGCATCGGGACTGCGTTGGTCGTGTTTCCGGGTACCGATTTGAATGCAGTGCCCGACCGGGTAATCAGTGATATCGAGAGTGAAGTTAAAGCCTATCTGCAGGCGCTGGAAAAGGTGCGGGCAGATATTGCGGATATGAAGCAACGCTTAAAAAAACATGTTTCTGAAGAGAATCAGGTTTTGTTCGACGCGTATGCCTTGCTGGTAGATAGTGATTCAATATCAAATCATACTATTGCGCTTATCAGAGAAGGTAACTGGGCGCCGGGTGCGCTGCGTATTGTTATACAGGAAAACGCACGAAAATTTGATGCATTTGAAGACGCTTATCTGCGTGAGCGCGGCGATGATATAAGAGAGATAGGGCGTCGTATTTTACAGGTTTTGCTGGACACGGGTATATCAAAACGTGAGTACCATAAAAAAACGATTCTGGTAGGTGATCGTTTAGGTGCAACCGATCTGGCAGAAGTGCCGGTTAAAAATATTGCTGCCGTGATATCACGTCAGGGTTCCAGTTCATCCCACGTTGCAATTCTGGCGAGAGCCATGGGTATTCCGACGGTGATGGGGGCAGATGATCTGGATATTGGCAGCATGGATGGTCATCATGTCGTTGTGGATGGATATCTTGGGCGTTTATATGTAGATCCATCACCTTTGGTTATTTCGGAATACGAAAAACTTCGAAAGGAAGAAGATAAGTTAGATCGTGAGCTGAAAGGCTTGCGGAAACTGCCTTCTGAAACACTTGATGGAAAGCATATTCCTCTGTATGTCAATACCGGTCTGGTCGCAGACATGGGGCCATCACGTAAAAGCGGAGCCGAAGGTATTGGTCTGTATCGTACTGAATTTCCATTTATGATTCGTGATCATTTTCCTGGAGAAGCAGAACAAAAAAGAATTTATCGTCAGGTGTTAAAAGTATTTAGCCCTCGTCCTGTCACACTGAGAACACTGGATGTAGGTGGAGACAAGGCATTACCTTACTTTCCTATTGAGGAAGATAATCCGTTTTTAGGCTGGCGTGGAATACGCATAACGCTCGATCATCGTGATATCTTTCTGACCCAGATACGCGCTATGTTAAAGGCAGCTTCGGGATTGGATAATCTGTATATATTGTTACCGATGATCAGTGATTTATCTGAGCTGGACGAAGCGATATTGCTGATCGATCAGGCATTCACTGAATTACAGGAAGAAGGTGAAGAGGTTAGCTGGCCAAAAATAGGCGCGATGATTGAAGTGCCATCTGCGGTTTATCAAGCCGAAGAAATTGCGCAGCGAGTTGATTTTATGTCAATAGGTACCAATGATCTGACACAGTACCTGTTAGCGGTAGACCGCAATAATGCACGTGTCGCTAAACTGTATGACACGTTACACCCTTCTGTGTTACGTGCGATAAGTCAGGTTGTTGAAGCGGGGCATAAATATGGACGTCCTGTAGGCGTGTGCGGCGAAATGGCAGGAGACCCTGCGGCCGCTATTTTATTACTGGGGATGGGAATTGACAGTTTGAGTATGACGGTTGCAGGCCTGCCCCGTATCAAATGGGTGATTCGGAGTTTCAGTCAACGTGACGCACGGGTCATGCTGACCAGAGCGCTTCAGTTCAGTAGTGCCAAGGCAACCCGGAAGTTCCTTCATTCTGCATTGGAAAGTGCGGGACTGGGTGGATTGATCAGGGCTGGAAAATAAATATTATTTTCAATAACTTATTTTGATTTTTTCTGGTCTCAACAACAGATCTGTTTTTACATTACCTTGTTATTAACAGGTTAGGATCGCCGGGTTTTTGCAGGATACTATGGTATTTTATGGTGTTATTTCAACAGTATAACTATGTTATGCTTTGTTAATATTGATAACAGGAGCTTGATTATGTCTCAAACAGCAGCAGCATTTAACACCAGTTTGTCAGAAAAAGAAGTAACACTGACCTCACTGGCTGAAGAGAAAATGGCAGAATTATTCGATCAGGCCGATGATGATATAGAAGCTATTCGAATTTATGTCTCGGGTGGTGGTTGTAGTGGCATGGGTTACGGCATGACCTTCACCGATACCAAATCTGATTTTGATACAGTGCGTGATTTCGATAAATTCAGGATCTATGTAGACTCGGTTGCTTTAGGTTACCTGAAAGGCGTCGAGATCGATTATGTTGAAAAAGCAGGGGGCGCCAGCTTTGTATTCAACAATGTTTTTCAGGCAACCGGTGGTAGCGGTGCTTGTGGTGGTTGTGGTTCAGCAGGCTGAGGTTGCCCTTGATTTTTTAGCTGCATGCTAACTGAAATACAAGCGGGCGCAAATCTGCGTCCGTGTATTTTAATTATTTCTCCTCATAATAGTTACCGAATTCCACCCTATCTAAATGCCGCACGACAACTTGAAATTGACGCGGTTGTCGTGTCTCAGGGTAAATATTCGCTGGTCAGTCCGGTTGCCACAGGTATCCATGTAGACTTCAGTAATCATGATGAAGCTTTCACTGTCATCACATCTGCATTAACAAACTGGCAAGTAGCTGCGGTTATTGGTACCGACGACCAAACCGTCAGCTTGTCATCGCGGTTATCACAATATTTTGGCCTGTTGCATAATGCTCCTGAAGCCAGTTTGCTAACCCGACGAAAAGATCTGGCGCGAAATTGTCTGGCAAAGTGCTGTTTGTCACAGTCAGGCTTACGTATACCCGCCTATGAAAAACACGAGCTGACCAGTTTGTTAAAAAACCCGGTTCACTCGATTGAGTATCCATGTGTCATCAAGCCACTGTCGTTATCCGGCAGTCGTGGTGTCATTAAATTAAACAGTCCTGAAGAACTGAATGTTGCCTGTCATAAACTTGAATCAATTCTGAAACATGAAAGGCTGGAAGGTGATGAACGGACGCATGTGCTGATTGAACAGTATATTCCGGGATATGAATATGCCTATGAAGGGTTATTGTGTCATGGTGAGCTCTCTAACCTTGCGATTTTCGATAAACCGGATTTGATGGATGGTCCATATTTTGAAGAAACATATTACGTTACGCCATCACGCCTGGACAATACGATTCAACTGCAAATACATCAGGCGATAAAACAGGCATGTGATGTGTATGGGTTAAAACAGGGCCCGGTGCATGCGGAGGTCAGATTGTATCAGGGTAAAGTCTGGCTTATGGAAATGGCTTCCCGAACCATTGGCGGTGATTGTGGCCAGTTAATAGAATTTGTGACAGGAAAATCAATAGAAAGGTGGGTGATTGAACAGGCGCTGGGGCAGTCGGTTGATATTCCGGAAGCAAAATCAGCAGCAGGTGTAATGATGATGCCTGCGCAGAATCATGGTGTTTTGAGACGTGTTGAAGGTTTACTTGAGGCTAACAAGGTAGAAGGTATCGAAAGGATTGAAGTCACTATACCGGCGGGGTATGAAATTATTCCTTTGCCAGAGGGCTTCAGTTATCTGGGCTTTATATTTGCCAAAGCAGAGAATCCCGACCTGGTTGAGAAGGCGTTAAGGTCGGCATGGGGTAAGTTGAAGGTTGTTACTGCTACGATTTTACCCCTGTTATGATCTTTTGTTCAGGGTGGGTTTAATTTAGTTTGCTATAGTAGGCCTATCTGGCTAAAAATAAAAAAACGGGATAATACTATGAAACAGGGTCGAATATTATCAAGTCTGTTAGTAATGACAGGGTTGATCATCTCTGCAGGCTGTGCAACGTTAAGTAAAGATGAATGCCTGAATGCTAATTGGTATTCAATCGGGTTCGAAGATGGTGTAAAAGGCCGGTCAGCCAACTGGCAAGCCAAACACAGGCAGGCATGCTCAGAATACAAGGTGAATGTCGATGTTGATCAATATTTGCTGGGGCGTGAGAAAGGACTGCAGCGCTATTGTATACCCAAGAATGGTTACTGGGTCGGGAAGTCAGGAGGTCGTTATGCGGGCGTCTGTTCTTCACAGCAAGAGCCTGCATTCCTCGGTGCGTATAAGTACGGGGTCGATGTTTATCGGCTAACCCAAAGGCGTGCTAAATTGCTTCAGCACATCAAAACAATCAGATATGATCTTGACCATTATGAAAGTCGTATACTGGATATTGAAAATAAACTGATTAAAGCTAAACTGAGTAGAAAGCAAAAACGAAGATTACTGGACAAAATGAATACCATACAGGTAGAACAGCAAAATGCGATTATACAACTGGAGCATTTAATTCATGATGCCGGACTCATGGATGAAGAGCTGTTTCAAATGAAACGTAACAACCCGTATACATTTTAGTGTTAAGGATAAAGGTACTGATATGAAAAAAATGATTGTCATGGTTGCAGTGTTGATGTCATTCACGACTGCGCAGGCGCGTCTTGTTGAGAAGGAAGTAAAGTATCATCAGGGTAATACGACCATGATCGGCTACCTGGCTTATGACGATGCGATTAAAGGAAAACGTCCGGGGGTTCTGGTTGTGCATGAGTGGTGGGGGCATAACAAGTATGCTCGTGAGAGGACAGTGATGCTGGCTAAAATGGGTTATACAGCCCTGGCCATAGATATGTATGGTGACGGCAAGCAGGCTGCTCATCCCAAAGATGCGGCAAAGTTTTCCGGCGCGATCATAAAAAACATGCCATTGGCACGTGCACGTTTTGAAGCGGCTTTAAATTTACTGAAGCAGCAAACTACGGTTGATAAAACTAAAACAGCTGCCATCGGTTATTGTTTTGGCGGAGGTGTTGTTTTACATATGGCACGTATGGGCATCGACTTGAAAGGAGTCGCCAGTTTTCATGGGAGCCTCGCGACAGCAATACCGGCAAAAAAAGGTCAGGTGAAGGCGAAAGTTCGTGTGTATCATGGTGCTGCAGATCCATTTGTTAAACCGGAGCACATCAGTGCCTTCAAGCAGGAAATGAAAAATGCCGGCGTGGATTACAAATTTGTCAGTTACCCTGGTGTGAAACACAGTTTTACAAACCCGGGTGCTAATGAGTATGGAAAAAAATTCAACTTGCCGCTGGTTTATGATAAAAATGCTGACCAGCAATCCTGGCACGCTATGCAATTATTTTTCCAGAACATCTTTCGCTAAGGTCACTATGCATGAGTAATGCGTAAGGTGTTTCTGTTGTAATGTTTTTTGCAGGGTCACTAAAAGTGACTCAAGTTGTGCAGATTTACAGGCCAGTGGAAAGAATGCTAACGGGTTCCTGGATTCAGACAGCGTCTGGATTATTTCAAGGTCAGTGAGTGTGCGCCGATATGTAATTTATTTTCTTGCTGTAGGTGGAGCAAAACCACCGGCACCTGAAAAATCACCTTCGTTGAACAAAAAACCGATCATGTGTTGCTCAATAAATTTGAGGCTCTTGGGGTCGGCAGTATTCAGACCATTTTCATTAATAATCATGGTCAGGTGCTCAAGCCATTTATTCCAGCCTTCTGCTGAAACTGAATCAATAATGCGAAGTCCCAGATCGCCGGGATGAGGTGCACTCTCCATTGATTCTGCTTCTTTGTTTAATACAACACATTGAATCATTTTAGCCATGAGTTTTTCCTGAAACCTGTTAAATTAGTAAAAGGTGATATTAGCATATTTTTGACTGAAAAAAGTACCCGTCATTAGTAAGGGAATAGTTAGCCTTTTTTTTGTAGTTAAAAAGGCTTAACGGTAATAAGAATAATAATAGCGATCAGTAATATCACCGGAAATTCATTAAACCAGCGGTAATAGACATGCGAGTGTTTATTCCTGTCGTGTTTGAAATCCAGTAGTAATTTACCGCAGTACACATGGTAGAGGATGGTAATTCCTGCTAATAGCAGTTTGGCGTGTAACCAGCCTGCACTTTGGTAGGCCACCCATGCATAATCAGACAGCATCCAAAAACCCAGTGCAATGGTAATAATTGCGCCAGGTGTCATAATGCCAAAAAAAAGTTTACGCTCCATAATTTTGAAACGTTCATTACTGATTTTATCTTCAGATGAGGCGTGGTAAACAAATAGTCGGGGTAAATAAAAAAGTCCCGCAAACCAGGTCACCATAAATATAATATGAAAAGCTTTAACCCATAACATTTTATTTTATCCTTTTTTCTGGTTATCAAGCATTGGTTTAATTAATTTTCTCAGGTATTGCATGTCGGGTAGCCCCACTTTTCGATAAACGATTTTTCCTTTCGGACTAATCAGAAGTGTCGTCGGTGTAATGGGGTTTTTGATACCAAACGCATGAATAATTTTTTTATCCAGATCAAAAACGACCGGGTAAGGTACAGGTTTACGTTTAACCATTTCCATCACCTGAACAGGGGGGTCGTAATACATGCTAACGCCAACTACTTCCAGCCCTTGCGGGTTGAGTTCCTGATAGAGTTTGCCCAGATGAGG
>Ga0316206_1000638_pt1 | contig 41885 bp, 37 predicted proteins | sample 6monthpyrite_MG_FD_204942 | JGI IMG/M metagenome (GOLD analysis project Ga0316206, IMG submission 204942) | Microbial mat bacterial communities from mineral coupon in-situ incubated in ocean water Damariscotta River, Maine, United States -... | ecosystem: Environmental > Aquatic > Marine >...
CTCATCCCTGTTTGGCGATATACTCTATCAGCACCTGCACTTTTTAAGAAGCAGGCTCCGCTTGACTGCGCTATACCCCGATATTTTTTTAACTCATCCCTGTTGGGCGATATGCTCTATCAGCACCTGCACTTTTTAAGAAGCAGGCTCCGCTTGACTGCGCTATACCCCGATATTTTTTTAACTCATCCCTGTTTGGCGATATGCTCTGTCAGCACCTGCACTTATTAAGAAGCAGGCTCCGCTTAACTGCGCTATACCCCGACGGTACACTTTAAACTCCATTTCTCGCTTCCGCGAATCCCGTTTAGCCATTTTATGTAGCAACAAACGAGGAAGCGGATATTACGCATTTACTCGATTCAGGTCAACTGCTTCGTACTCCAATTCATTAAAATACTTATCTTTTTTACTGTTATCACTTATGTTGCTTGTGGGTAATACCCATTGCATGAGAAAATCCGCACCTGGATTTTACCAGCAACCGTAATCGAGTACATATTAAGTATGTCTGCACAAATTATAGATGGCAAACAGGTCGCGACAGATTTGCATGCAACCATTAGGAAACGGGTGGACGCGCGCTTAGACTCTGGCAAAAAAGCCCCCGGACTCGCAGTAATACTCATTGGTGAAGATCCCGCATCCCAGGTATATGTTCGTAATAAGCGACTGGCCTGTGAAAAAGCCGGTATTTTATCCCGCGCTTATGATTTACCCGCTAGCACCTCTCAGCAACAATTAGACGAACTTATTGATCAACTTAATGAAGATGACGACATTCACGGCATTCTGGTGCAGTTTCCACTCCCCGAAGGCCTGAATGAAGCAGCCGTCATTGACCGCATCAATGTGGCAAAAGATGTTGACGGGTTTCACCCCTACAACCTGGGCCAGCTGGCACAACGCCAACCCGGCTTACGCCCCTGCACACCTTATGGCGTTAAGTTACTCCTCGATTCTACCGGTGAGGGCTATTACGGCCGAAACGCGGTGATTGTGGGTGCATCTAACCATGTGGGGCGCCCTGCTGCGCTGGAACTGTTGCTTGCTGGGGCTACGGTTACCATCACCCACCGCTTCACTACCGATTTAGAAGACCATGTCCGTCGGGCCGATATTGTGGTGGTTGCCGTTGGCAAGCCTGGGCTGGTTCAGGGTGAATGGATTAAAGATGGTGCAACGGTTATTGATGTTGGCATCAACCGTCTCGAAGATGGTTCGTTATGTGGCGATGTCGATTTTCAGGAAGCCTCACAACATGCAGCCTGGATTACCCCGGTTCCCGGAGGCGTCGGCCCTATGACCGTAGCGGTATTATTACTCAACACACTGGATGCAGCCGACAATTTGGATTAACTACCTGGATAAATCACCGGGCACATTACTGGGGAATGATTTTCTCAAGCCGCTGTTTTTAATAATTAATTAAATCAGTAAAAACGCGGCCTTAGTTGCTCGCCTAAGCCAGCAATGGAGTGCTACACTTTAATGAAGCTCTAAACTAAAGTTACGACTCTTTTTATGCATGACGCTCTTAGCGATACCATTATTTTACTGGCCATCTCCGTTGTTGCCGTTGCTCTGTTCAGGCGCATTAAACTCCCCGCCATTTTAGCCTATCTGGCCGTTGGTATTAGCCTGGGCCCGCACGCTGCCAATTTGGTACAAAGCTCTGACACGCTGCATTTTTTAGCCGAAGTCGGCATTGCTTTTTTACTCTTTAGTTTAGGGCTGGAATTTTCACTCAACAAACTCATCGCCAATCGTCGCTCGGTCGTGGGGCTGGGTAGTGCCCAGGTCTTCTTTACTTTACTCATCGCGGGATTAAGCGCGTGGCTATTAGGCGCCAGTCGAGAATCCGCTTTCGTTATTGGCTGCATCATCGCCCTCTCCTCCACCGCCATTGTGATTAAACAGCTTGGCGAGCAACTGGAAATAGATTCACGCCACGGCAACGCTTCAATTTCAATTTTATTATTTCAAGATATCGCGGTTGTACCCATGCTTGTGATTATTTCCACGCTGGCCGGCGACAATGAAACCTCCTTTTTACTCGAACTTTTCTATAGTTTTGCCATGGGCGTGGGCGTCACGGTGGTGATGCTGGCCATCGGACGTTGGCTGCTACGGCCGCTATTTCATGAAGTGGCTTCTGCGCATTCGGCAGAGTTATTTACCCTGACGGTATTACTGGTTGCTTTGCTTTCCGCCTGGGCAACAGAACTGGCGGGTTTATCAATGGCTCTAGGCACATTTTTAGCCGGTATGATGTTAAGCGAAACCGAGTTCAAGCATCAAATAGAAAACGACATACGCCCCTTTCGAGATATCTTTCTCGGCCTGTTTTTTATCACCGTCGGCATGATGCTAAACCTGTACAGCCTGCTAGACATTATTCACTGGGCGCTGCTCTTAGCGGTTGCTATTATCGTCGGTAAATCATTATTAATTATGGTTTTAAGCAAACGGATAACTAACTCGCCATCCGGCGTTGCCATGCGCACCGGCATTGTTCTGGGGCAGTGTGGCGAATTTGGATTTGCCATTATGGCAGTGGCCGTCGGCTTTAATCTTTTACCAGAAACCGAGTCGCAAATTTTATTAACGTCCATCGTATTCACCATGATTGCCACACCATTTTTAGTAAAATACAACGGACTCATTGCGAAAAAATTAACTGGCAGTTACATACAAAGCCGCGAAAGCATTAAAGAAACCATTAGCATCAACACCAGCTCAATGGATAAACATGTCATCATTTGCGGCTTTGGGCGCATCGGTCAAAACATCGCCAATATTCTCGACTCAGAAGATTTTAAATACTTCGCGCTCGACTTCAATGTCGAACTCATTAGCAATGCTGCCAAAGCCGGTTACAAAGTTTCATTTGGCGACTCAACACACCGTGAAATACTAAAAGCCGCAGGCTTAGAACGCGCTTCAATTTTAGTGATATGCCACGACCATATAGGCTCCGCCGAAAAAACCCTCAAGCAGGCCAAACACATTAACCCTGATGTGCCGGTCTTAGTCCGAACCAAAGATGACACCTATTACGAACAACTCACTGATGCGGGGGCAACCGAAGTTATTCCCGAAACACTGGAGTCGAGTTTAATTATGGCATCGCATGTGCTGTCCATTTTAGGTATTCCGATGGCAAGAATTGTGCGTCGCATACAAGCCGTACGCAACAACAAATATGCCACCATGCGAGAATTTTTTCATAGTAACGAAACCAACGACCTGGAATTACCCGATGATGTGCGCAAACGATTAAGCAGTTACACACTGGAAAAAGGCGCTTATGCCATTGGTAAAAAATTGCCTGATTTACAACTACAGGCAAAAGGCATTACCTTACGCAAAAACCGTAAGGACGACTCTCGCGTCGTACCACCTAACTTTGATAAAGAGTTACAACAGGGTGATGTGCTGGTATTATTTGGCACGCCCGAAGATATTGAACATGCTGAAGGTTTTTTAATGAACGGTTAATTTCATTTTGAAAGAACATAATATTAGTTTTTCATATTATTTTTTAAAACAACCAAACTTACTTACCTCCCCATCAGCATAAAAACATTCTGAAATAACGGAAATAAACAGGCTCCAAAAAATGGTTTCAAAAAAAACACTACAACAAGCATCCGATCAAAACATTATAAACCCAAACCAGATTGAGCCTCTCTACCAGTTCATTAAAAATCAGAAAACCAACATCGACACTGTACATGAATCAAACAGTAAAGAGGAACCTTTAAAATTCATTCGCAGCTTCGGTGATATATTCATTGCATTAGGTGTCATACTTTTAGTTGTTTCAATAAACATGACATCACTTTCCGGTTATTACTATTTATTACCCGCTGCCGGCTTTGTCATTATTGCCGAATGGCTGGTGCGCATCCGTCGCTTAGCATTACCTGGCATCGTCATTTTACTGTCGATTTTATTTTTTATAAATAAAGCATTTTCTTTTGAATCTGAAAATGCAACGACGTTAGGCTTGAGTATAATTAGCATCAGCAGCCTGTTATTTTATCTGCGATACAAAATGCCATTTAGCTTACTGCCACTGGCGGCCAGCCTGGTCGCAATAACGGTCACTCAAATTGGGGTAGACGTATTAAATAGCCCGCTTATTTTTGTTGCTATGGGGCTCATCATTTTTAGCATCGCCATGGGGTTTGATTCGAAGGATACAAAAAGACAAAGCCATTTAAGTGACAGCGCATTTTGGCTGCATTTACTGGCCGCACCACTTATTGTCCATGGTGCGATGATTTCACTACTCACCAGTAATCAAACCTGGGTCGCGTCTTTTAGTAACGACATGTTAATGATCGTATTTTTCGGCGGTTTTTTTCTACTCGCGCTATTTGTTGACCGCAGGGCCATGCTGGTATCCACCCAATTGTATGCGATTTATGCACTCACTCAATTATTTCAAAACGATCTAATTGGCGAACAAAACGTGATGATTTATGTATTAATGGCGCTGGGATTATTTGTTATCTTTTTCGGTACTTACTGGTATAAAACCCGTCGCATTATATTTGGTATTTTTGCGAACAGTAAAATCAGCCAATGGGTGCCTGACTTAAAAACATTGGATACTAAATAAACACGCGATAAAATCCGTATAGTTATTTCTGTAACTCAAACCGGCTAACCAGAACAAAAATGGGGGGGGGCGACTGACTTCAATCAAATTTAACCAGCCCCTTCATCACCATGTCCGTAAAACTCACCACCCCGATCACATTACGATTGTCCACCACTGGCGCCCGGGCTAAACCATAGCGCTCAAACAAACGAGCACAATATCGAATATCCATATTGGGGTCGATATTAATAACCGGCTTGGACATAATTTCATAAATATTAACTCGACTCGGGGAGCGATCGACGGCTAGCACCTGTTTGGCTATATCCGATAATAAAACAATGCCATATTCATCATTATCATCACGTTTCTGCACAATTAACGATTTGGTTTCCACGTGCTTCATCAATTCCAGCGCTTCTAATACTGTCATGTTTCCATCGACAATATCGAAGCTGGTCTTCATTACATCTCTGACTCTAACTAATGTTTTTTTCATTACAACTCCTCCTTAACGACCTGCGCTAAACTCTCTACCTGATGAGCAACACCCACCGCATCTTCAACATCAATTTGAAAAGCAATGCCACTTCCAGGGCCGTTATCAAAATCACCTATTTCAGAAATTTTTTCTAAAATGTGACGACTTAAATGCTCTTCAACCAGAAACAGTAAAACATCGCGCTGGGTTTCCAGCGACAAACCTAAAAAGGTTTTGGTTTGCTTTAAACCTTCACCGCGGGCATTACTAATAATGGTTGCGCCAGTTGCACCTGCACTGCGTGCGGCATCCATCACCTTGTCTGTTTTAGAGTCGTCAACAAATGCTATGATTAATTTAAAATGCATAAAACTTTCCTCGTTTAAATTTTATTTGCGCGCTTCGCTACCAACTCAGACAACTGCGCATAAGCCATTACCGACATAATCGGAAACAGGCTAGCAAAGGCGATTAAACCAAAGCCGTCAATTAATACATTTCTACCGGGTACCGTTTCGGCCAACCCTAATCCCAGTGCAGCGACCAGTGGAACGGTAACGGTAGATGTCGTCACACCACCTGAGTCATAAGCCAGTGGCACGATCATTTTGGGCGCAAAAAAAGTTTGTACCACCACCACAATATAGCCACTAATAATAAAATAATGAATTGGTAAGCCGGTTACAATTCTATAACTACCCAGTGTAATACCTACCGCAACACCGAGTGCAACCGCCCGGCGCAAACCCCAAACACCGATAGCGCCGCCGGATACTTCATTGGCTTTTATTGCCACTGCAATTAACGATGGCTCGGCAATGGTGGTGCTAAAACCGATAGCAAAAGCAAATAAATAGACCCAGTAATAGTCTGCCCAATTAATTACCGTGGGTATAGCATTGCCATCACCATATATAAATGCCGGGTTAGTGAGTTGATCAGCCATTAACCGGCCAAGGGGAAACAGTGCCTGCTCGAGCCCCAGCAAAAATAAAGATAAGCCGACTAACACATAAACAAAACCCACTACCACCCGTTTTAAATTAGGAATGGGTTGGCGAATCACAAAAAACTGAAAGCCGAAAAGAATACTGACAATCGGCAATACATCGATCGAGGTATCCAGCATCATTTGAAATAGATTGGCTAACAACTCCATTAAATGATCATCCCATAAGCCATAACAAAAATCATCGGGGTTAATGATGCAAACGCAATTAAACCAAATCCGTCGGTCATTGGGTTACGGCCTTTTATGGACGAGGCCAATCCGACACCGAGTGCAGTCACTAGTGGTACCGTGATGGTTGATGTAGTGACGCCGCCGGAGTCATAAGCGATCCCGATTATTTCTTTGGGCGCAATGATTGTCATTAATACCACTAATATATACCCCCCCATAATCATGTATTGGATTGACCAGCCTTTGAGAATACGTAGCACCCCTATAACAATAGCCAGCCCCACCGAAAAGGCCACGGTAAAACGCAAACCATCCGCATAATTTTCCATTGCCTGCGGATTATTTTTTATCATACCGCCCACCGCCGCAATTTCAGATGCCTCTTGGGCGACGGCGATTAATGCCGGCTCAGCAACGGTGGTGCCGAAGCCTAAACAAAAAGAAAAAACTAACAGCCATACCACACTGCCTTTTCTTGCGAACGCATTTGCCATGCTTTCGCCAATCGGAAACAGCCCCATTTCTAATCCGTAAATAAAAAAGGTTAAGCCTAGAATAATAAACAGGGTGCCAATAACAATACTGGTAAAGCCGGGAATAGGCTGTTGCAAAACAACCGCCTGAAAAAAGCCGATAACGATAATGATAGGTAGTAGATCACGCAAACTGCCTAACATGGATTTAAATAGTGCGAATAAAGCGTGTTGCAAAAAGTATCTCCGGACTGTTATGTAGCGACATATGATTAATGTTTACACATTAAACAACCAACCAATCTAAATGAATAACGACTTCCCTTTTTAACAAAGAGGGGTCGGGGAGATTTACGCTTTAAAATCTCTTTCAGCCCGTATTTTTTTATGCGGAAAATTTGAGTATTTCATATTCAAAATACTAGCACGATTATTTTTTTAATTTCGCTTCAACTTCCAGTACTTGTTGCGTCATATCAATAACACTGTCAGGATTTAACGATATCGACCCAATTCCCTGCTCGACCAGCCAACGAGTGATTTCTGGAAAGTCGGACGGGGCTTGCCCGCAAATACCCACATATTTATTTTTTGCTTTGCAGGCATCTATGGCCATTTTCATCATAACTTTCACGGCTTCATTTCTTTCATCAAATCCGCTAATTAACCCCGAGTCACGGTCAACCCCTAGCGTCAGTTGAGTTAAATCATTTGAACCAATTGAGAACCCGTCGAAGTGCTCTAGAAACTGTTCGGCCAATAATGCATTAGCAGGGATTTCACACATTAAATATATTTTCAATCCCGTATTTGATGGCTGCCCCTCTTCCTTATCACCCCGATTTAAACCAAATTCAGCCAGTAACTGCAAGGTTCGTTTGGCTTCATCAACACTGCGTACAAAGGGAATCATAATATTCACATTGTTTAATCCCTTTTGTTCGCGCACCATTTTCAGGGCGTTGCATTCCATTTCAAAACAATCTCTGAAATCTTTTGAGGGGTAGCGATACGCACCACGAAAACCAAGCATGGGGTTTTCTTCTTGCGGTTCAAATAATTCCCCACCTATGAGTGATGCATATTCATTAGATTTAAAATCAGATAAGCGCACGATAACCGGGCGCGGATAAAATGCGGCAGCAATTATGCCAATGCCTTCCGCCAGTTTTTTTTCATAATAATCTGTTGGGCTTTTATAACCTGAAATGATTTTTGCGACGCTCGATTTAATATTTTCAGGCAACGAATCAAATTCAAGCAACGCCTGGGGATGAATCCGAATACTGGAATTAATAATAAATTCCAGTCGCGCTAAACCCACACCTTCTACCGGCAACCTGGACGCTTCAAATGCCAGATCCGGGTTAGCCAGATTCAGCATAATATGTGTTTGAGGCTTTTTAAGCGCGCTAACATCGCGTTTGTTTTCACTAAAGGGAATCAAACCCGGGTAAATAAAACCCGTGTCACCTTCTGCACAGGAGACAGTAATTTCGCGGCCGGTTTTAAGTTTTCGCGTGGCATTACCACAGCCGACAATTGCCGGCACCCCTAGCTCGCGCGCGATGATAGCCGCATGGCAGGTGCGCCCGCCTCTATTGGTTACAATGGCCGAGGCAATTTTCATTACCGGCTCCCAGTCCGGGTCAGTTATATCGGTAATTAACACCTCACCGGGTTTAAGTTTATTCATTTCACTGGCATCTAAAATCACACAGGCTTTACCCGATGCAATGCGTTTACCGACACTTTTACCCACCACTAAAGGTTGTGGTTTTTGTGTTTGATCTATTTGATAAGTTACATGGTATTGTTTGTTATCGTCACTGTGAACAGTTTCCGGTCGCGCCTGTAAAATAAATAACGCCCCGGTTTCACCATCTTTGGCCCACTCTATATCCATTGGGCGACCGTAATGATTTTCGATGCACACTGCATAACGCGCCAGCGTTAAAACATCTTCATCATCAATGCAGAACTGATTTTGTCGTTCTATCGAAACTTCAACATTGTGTGTTGATAAGCCCGCCGTGGTGTCGTGGGTGTACACCATTTTTATATCTTTTTTACCGAGATAGCGACGAATGATTGGCTGATATTTCTCCAGTGTGGGCTTAAACACATAAAACTCATCCGGGTTAACCGAACCCTGCACCACATTTTCACCTAGCCCCCAGGCGGCATTAATTAAAATAACATCTTCAAAACCACTTTCCGTATCGATGGTAAACATCACTCCGGATGCTCCGCTATCCGCACGCACCATTTTTTGCACGCCAATAGACAACGCCACATCAAAATGACTAAAGCCTTTATCAACCCGGTAAGAAATGGCACGGTCGGTAAACAGTGATGCATACACCCGCTTGCAGGTTAAAATTAAATTGCGACGACCGGAAATATTGAGATAGGTTTCTTGCTGACCGGCAAACGATGCGCCGGGTAAATCTTCGGCGGTGGCCGAACTACGCACCGCAACATCGGGATACTCGCCATACTCTTCTTCGAGTTTTTCATATGCCACAATGATTTCCTGGGCTAAATCGTCGGGCATTTCTGCGTGCAATATCCAGCTGCGAATTTGTCGGCCGGTACGAGCCAGTGCAATCACATCGCGGGTATTTAAATTTTCCAGCGCATGGCGCACTTTATCAACTAAATTGTTTTGCTCCATATAATGCTGATAAGCCTGTGAAGTGGTGGCAAACCCATTGGGAATGCAAATCCCCTGAGCAGACAGTTTTTGATACATTTCACCCAGTGATGCATTTTTACCCCCAACCTGTTCAATGTCATTAATACCCACTTCATTAAAAAATTTTACGTAGCTCATTTTTTGAGTCGCCTTTATTTTTTTATCACTAAACCACTATACACAGAATACTGGCCTGCGCAGCTGAGACGGAGTCACATATTTGTATTTTTGATCTATCTTTGATTTTAAACTAGCGAAACGGATAAATAAAATATGATTAAACTGGAAGGTAATGAAAATTAGATTATTTCGTACTCTGACTGTCGGCAATGACTCGAACTAGCCAGAAGCGGAAGGTCAAAGGCAGAAGCTTTTTACCGCAAATAAACGCGAATGTACGCAAATGTTGTTGGGTTATAGTGCGCCGTAGGCGCACTATAACCCAATAATGTTTTTGCTTTTATTAGCGTGTTTTGCGTTTATTTGCGGTAAAAAGCTTCTGATTTTAAACGTCCGCTTCAGGGTGTTTTGAGACCCTAATCTACAGTCAAAACCGCCCATGCTCCAGCATCAGCAAAGTACAATCTTTCACGAAGGGAATATCATTATGCAACAGTGCCAGCTCCAGCTTATCGCTTTCTGTGCCCGGATTTAAAATAACCCGCGCCGGGTTTAACTGCACAATGCCATCTATTAACGAAACGATGCGCTGTGGTCCAATGTAGAGTGCTAGCGTGTCAACCTCGCTCACAATCTGGCTTAAATGGTGCTTTACCACCAGACCCTCAATATTTTCAATTTTTGGATGCACCGGTACCACGTGGTAGCCATACTCCTGCAGCATAATTATCGCTTTATTGGAATAACGATGGGGTTTATTACTGGCGCCGAGTACAACTATCTGAGAGTTCTGCATCGTTAAAATGGTTAGCTGTTTAAGTGTTCGGGTTTTACAAAGTTAACGGTTTGGGCGGGGGAATAGTCTCTGTCATAAATCAGACTGATTTCCTTTTTGCCCTCTTTATCTTTAATGCTCACCTGCTTTAGCTCGGGCAGGCGCAACGCAAGGTAGGCCATGCTGGCAGAAATCAGTTGCTCATTATCTTCATCAATGGCCGCCATCAGCTGGTTGGCAACGAATAGCGCTTTTTGGGCCTGGTCCGGCGCAAAGATAGTGCCCTGCCCGCTGGGAATACCCACATCCATTTTTTCATCCATTTTATTCAGATACACCTGCTGATGCTCCGGTAAATCCTTGCTCCGGTCATATTCAATTTCCGAATCACCATTTACCACTGCTACCAGAATACTCATACTTTCAACCCAATATTTAAATATCAAAACAGGCTGAATATTACCATAATTAAATCTGCTTATGCTGATACAATATCCAATGTAAATTCTCAGCGCCAATGACTGGCACTCGCGCCCTAATCCCCAGGATTCTATATGAGCCACATGCCCTCAGCCCTGCTCCTAATTACCCCCAGCTGTCCGCACTGCCCGTCTATGCTGCAGAGCCTGTCGGAATTAATAAAGGACGGTAAACTGGCACGCCTTGAAGTGGTGAATATCGAGCACGACCCACAACAGGCTGAAGCACTCAATGTGCGCTCGGTTCCCTGGTTAAAACTGGGCAATATTGAACTGGTGGGGCTTAAATCTAAATCAGAAATTCAACAGTGGATCACCGCACCGGATGACATGAATGCCTATTTTGAGGAACTCATGACCTCCGGCGAAATCTCAAAAGTACAGCAGTTGGTAGAAGAAACGCCCAGCCACGTTAAAACACTGATCAGCATAATGGCCGATGAAGCATCCAGCTTATCTGCACGCATTGGTGTAGGCGCCATCATGGAGCAACTGGAAGGCAGCCGCATTTTGGCTAACTGCATTGATGAGTTGGGGGAGCATTGCAGCAGTCCCGTGACTCGAATTCGCAACGACGCCTGTTACTATTTAGGCCTAACCGGTCATTCAGATGCACGAAAATATATTCGCCCGCTATTAGAAGATGAGGACGATGAGGTAAAAGAAGTGGCCCGTGAGGCATTAGACGGCATTAAAGATTAAAGTTAAATACACTAATTAACGTATGAAGGGATGATTCAATGAAATGCCATGAGGTCGATTACAAAATTATTGGTCACGACATGCAAATGGTCGAAGTTGAGCTCGATCCGCAGGAAACGGTGATCGCCGAGGCGGGTGCCATGACTTATATGGAAGAGGATATTAGCTTCGAAGCCAAAATGGGTGACGGCTCCGAACCCGATCAGGGTTTTATGGGTAAGTTATTCAGCGCCGGCAAGCGAGTGGTTTCGGGTGAATCATTATTCATGACCCATTTCACCAACACCGGCATGGGTAAAAAACATGTGTCATTTGCATCGCCATTTCCGGGCAGTATTATTGCCATCAATATGGCGCAGTATGGTAATGGCATTTTATGCCAAAAAGATGCCTTTTTAGCCGCGGCTCTGGGCACCAAAATTGATATCACCTTTAACCGTAAACTTGGTGCCGGTTTTTTTGGCGGTGAAGGCTTTATTTTAGAAAGATTACACGGTGATGGCATGGCATTTATACATGCGGGTGGCACAGTAGTCAAAAAAGAGCTTAACAATGAAACCCTAAGGTTGGATACGGGCTGCCTGGTTGCCTTTAGTGAAGGCATTGATTACAACATCGAAATGACCAAAGGCTTAAAGAGCATGTTCTTCGGCGGCGAAGGTTTATTTTTAGCCACCTTACGAGGCACCGGCACCGTATGGATACAAAGTCTGCCATTTTCACGCTTAGCCGATCGTGTGCTACAAAATGCGCCTTCAGGTGGCGGCAATGATCAGGGCGAAGGTTAGGTGCTGGGCGGGCTGGGTCGATTAATCGATTAACGCCGCAAATTTCGCCGGAGTTGATTCCGCAATTGACGCCGCGATGCAAAATGAGTGGTCACATACGGGTCACTTAATTATCTGTTCACTTTGCATCGCAACCAAAAAAAGTAGATGCCTAAAAACAACACAGCAACAAAAACACAAGCTTGAAATTGACATTAGTTAAAGCCTTTTCTCTGAGCTAGAGATAATATAAACGCATCAAATTCGGTCTTTAAAAATTGTATATGCCTATGACATCACCCCTACCCCCCCATAAAAACACTGATCAAAACTCTACTCAATCTTCTTTCTGGCACACCTTCAGTTGTGCTCCCCATCGGTTATTTTTCTTCAGCGGTGCTATTCAACTTATTGTGCCATTGCTGCTATGGTCAATCGAGTTAATCGGTCGTTACACCCATATATGGTCACCCATTAATACCATTATTCCCTCAACCTGGGCGCATGGTTTTATAATGATTTACGGTCTGTTTGTGTTTTTTATCATGGGCTTTTTATTTACAGTTTTCCCGCGCTGGATGAATACCGCAAGCATTGAAAAAGAACAATATATCGCCCCCTTTATCTGGCTCAATTTAGGCTTATTGATCTTTGAATTTAGCTTGTTTTTTAACGCGTCTTCCATGCTTTCAGGTTTGGGTATGTTTTTATTTGGCTGGTTAAATGGCATCGCCATTCTTTATAAAACCTTAAAAAATGCGCCCGCCAAAAACAAACGCTATGAAACCATTATTCTCAGCGCATTAAGTTTCGGCGCATTAGGTGTCGCCTGCTATGGTTGGTGGATTGTTAGTGACAACTGGTTATTTATGCAACTCGCCATCACGTTTGGCATCTGGTTATATCTCGTCCCATTACTATTTACAGTGAGCCACCGCATGCTGCCCTTTTTCAGCAGCAATATCATTGAGCACTACACCCTTTTTCAACCCGCCTCTACCCTGTGGATATTTCTTGTCGGCTGCATCGCTCACGTTACCTTAAGCATAAACAACCAGAATCAATGGTTATTTTTAGCCGATATTCCACTTGCCGCCGTTGCGTTACTGCACACCATTCGCTGGCAAATACAGCGTAGTTTTAAAGACCGCTTACTGGCGGTACTACACATGGCCTTTTTCTGGTTATTTATCGGGCTGAGTTTATTCAGTATACAAAGTCTGGTTTTACAAATAAGTGGCGAGCATATTCTAGGGCGCTCACCACTGCATGCACTCTCCATCGGTTTTTTTGCCTCGATGCTGATCGCCATGGCTTCGCGTGTCACGATGGGGCACTCGGGTAGAATGCTGGTTTTAGATAAAATGAGCTGGGGATTATTTATTGGCTTACAGCTTGCAGCCGTAACCCGCGTTTTATCCGACTTATTGTTTGATAGTTTACTGATTAGCAATAATTTAAATTTAATTGCCGCCGGGCTATGGCTAATCAGTCTGTCTATCTGGTTTGTTAAATATGCACCGATCTACCTGAGCCGCCGAGTTGATGGGCGTGAAGGCTAACTAATGGCTCACTCAAAATATAAACCTGAATAATTCAGGTTATTTCAGACGGTTTTTTTGTTACATTAGACGTACTGACTAACGGCACCTCTAAAGAGCAAATAAATCATGGATCACGAAAACTACGAATTTCCACGTTTTTGCAAAAAGTGCAATTGCGACCTTGAGCTGGATGACTATGCAATAGACACCCACACCTGTCAAAACAAACACACGTTCTTTTTTAAATGCCCGAAGTGTGCTGATTATGTTGCCACCGCGATGTCGAATATTCCCCAGGAAAAGTGGAAGGAATTTATCGCCGCCGACAAGGTCAATGAGGTGGAAGCAAAATATGAAGCGGCCATGAAAAGTCATGGTTAACCTATTTATGCCCTTATATATTAATCCGTATAAATTGACCCTGTATAAATTAACCCGATATAAATCATGAAGTATTGCTGAGTAACCCATGAACGCTGAAAAAGAACAACCGACACCAACAGAAAAAAGGCCGTTTTATAAACAACCTGTCGTCATTATTTTCACCTTATTTATTGTGGGTTTTTTTCTGGTACAACACTTTGCGATTCAACTACTTTCAGATGAGCCACTCGTACTCAGCAAAGCTAACCCGCCTGAAATTTTAATGTACAGCACCCAGAACTGTCCTTATTGCGTTATTACTAAAGCCTTTTTTGAAAAACACAATTTACCCTATACTGAATACGACATTGAAGCTTCAGAAAAACACATGAAAATGTTTTACCTGCTGGGTGGCAGTGGCACGCCTCTGGTCATTATTAATAAAGAAATTATTCATGGCTTTAATGAGAAGCTAATGCGCAAAGCATTATAGTGCACCTCAATTAAAGATTAACAGCGGTCGATTTCTATTTACCATTTAACTCAATGAGACAACGATGCAATTAACGAGTTTAAGTTTTTTAAGCGTGCTATTGTTTTCTCAAATTAGTTTTGCAGAAATCACGAAAACCGAATTAGCTGAAACAAAACTCATCGAATGGAAACTCGTCGAACAAAATTTAGAACTAAAACTCATTCAACGGTTACCCGACCAAACTCGCAGTTTTTTTGAAGCACGAGGATTTTCAAAAGCCATCACTAATGACATCGCCACTAGTTGTGTATTTCAAACCATTACGCGCAACAATTCAAAAAACAAAAATCAAACCCTACATATTTCACTCAAAAAATGGCGTATCAAAACCGACGGAAAAATCCAGCCCGTAAAGTTAAAAGAAACCTGGGAACAGCAGTGGCGTGATTCGCAGGTAAAGATCTCATCAAAAATCGCCTTTCGCTGGGCAACCTTTCCAACCGAACAAAGCTTTGAGCCTAGCGGAGATTATAACTGGGGAATGATAAGTTTTGGCCTTAAGCCAGGAAGCGTTTTTGATTTATATGTCGAATGGAAAACTAACGACCAAGCAATTAATAACCAGACTAATAATGATCAGACAAGCAGCACCCAAACTAATAGCATCTGGATTAATAATATCACCTGCCCCAAAAACCGATAAGATAATCAAATGAAGATCATAACAGCCATAAGCGCTATTTTATTTTTTCTATTACTAATCAATAATTCTCTTTATGCCAAACAGCTGATGACACCTCTAACCGATAAAAAACCGGCGCCCAATTTTAAACTCCCTGATCTAGATGGAAAAACTCACCATCTTTCCGATTATAAAGGCCGCCCCGTCATCATTAATTTCTGGGCAACCTGGTGCCCTCCCTGTCGTGAAGAGTTGCCGTCAATGAACCGCGGCTGGGCAAAAATAAAGTCTGAGGGCATCGCAATGTTAGCGATTAATATTGGTGAAGATGAAGATACGATTTTCACTTTTACCGGCGACTACCCGATAGATTTCAGCATATTACTCGATGAATCTGGTGAGGTCATAAATCAATGGCCCATTAAGGGGCTGCCCACCACATTTGTAATTGACCCTGAGGGGCGTATCGTTTACCGTGCCATCGGCGGACGTGAATGGGATGCGGATGAATTATTAAATCAGGTTCGTGCACTGAAAAGACAGAATAAAAGTGGAACTATACAATGAAAATTTGGGTCGATGCAGACGCCTGCCCCGTGGTCATCAAAGACATTTTGTTTAAAGCCGCAGAGCGTACCAAAATTAATATGACACTGGTAGCCAACCATGCCATGAAAATCCCTTCATCCAGGGTCATCAACTTTATGCAAGTTAGTCATGGCTTTGATGTGGCAGATAATGAAATTGTGGCTCGACTGAATAGTGGTGATCTGGTCATCACCAGCGATATTCCACTGGCGGATGAAGCCATTGAAAAAGGCGCCACCTGCCTCAGCCCACGCGGTGAGCTATACACCAAAGCGAATATTAAATCGCGACTCAATATGCGTGACTTTATGGACACGCTACGTTCCAGTGGCGTCGACACCGGTGGCCCTCCGGCACTAAGTAATAGTGATAGAATGGCGTTTGCCAACCATCTTGATACAATACTCACCCAGTATATTCAGAAAAATTAACGTCCAAAAATAAAACTAAGAACGTTAAGCTAAAAGTTGATGAGAGAAAAACAAACATGAGCACAGAAAACGAACTACAAACCCGCAGCGAATCTAAATGTGAGCTATGTAGCAGCACAGAAAATCTCGGTGTTTATGAAGTGCCCCCTTCTTCGGATGGCAGTACCGATCAGTGCGTATTCATTTGCGACACCTGCAAAGAACAAATTGAAAATCCAGACAAAGTTGATGCAAATCACTGGCGTTGCCTGAATGACAGCATGTGGAGCCAGGTGCCCGCGGTGCAGGTAATGGCCTGGCGCATGTTAACTCGCTTAAGCGCCGAGGGTTGGCCCCAGGATTTACTCGATATGCTGTACCTGGAAGATGATTTACTTAACTGGGCTAAATCCGGTGTAGTAGACAGTGATGACAGTGCCGTTGTACATAAAGACAGTAACGGCGCCCCTCTTGCAGCGGGAGACACGGTTACATTAATAAAGGATCTGACTGTAAAAGGTGCAAACTTCACCGCCAAACGTGGCACCGCCGTACGGGGAATTTCACTGGTTGCAGATAATGCCGAACATATTGAAGGGAGAGTGGAAGGCCAGCGCATTGTGATTTTGACTCAGTTTGTTAAAAAATCGAATTAGCACTCGACATAATTAATAAACTATTTGGCCTCACTTTAAGAATAAAACTTAAGGATAAAACAACAAAATGAAAATAATACTCATCATTTTAATCTCTCTTATTATTGCTGCGCTTACTTACTTTTTCTACCTGGGCTACAAATCACAAACCGGTAAAGCGACCGGTTTAGTTGATTCCAAACTTTCAGCTTGTTCTAAAAAACCTAACTGTGTGTGCACTGAATACCCGGATGACCCATCACATTTTATCGAAGCGATCCAGTATCAGTCGATTAATATTGGTAACATTATTGACGCCATAGAATCAACTGGCGGAGTGCTTACTGACTCTAACAATGATTATATCGCAGCCACTTACACATCCCGTATTTTTAAATATGTAGACGATTTAGAAATCCGCATTGATGCTGAAAAAAAATTGCTTCACCTACGCTCAGCATCCCGCGTTGGGCATAGTGATATGGGCGCCAATTTAAAGCGGCTTGAAAACTTTAAACGAGCCCTGGAACAAATAATAGATGGAAAAAAATTAAATAAAAACAATAACTAAAAACAATAACTAAAAACAATAACTAAAAGCAATAACTAAAAGCAATAACTAAAAGCAATAACTAAGAATAATAATAACTAAAAATATTTTTTACTCATTCATCGTACAAGTATCTCTGACACTTTTGCTTTAAGTGGTGGTAGCAATTCAGCCTCAAACCAGGCATTTTTATGTAACCATATATTATTTCTTGGACTGGGATGTGGCAATGGAATGGCGTGAGGCCAAACATCACGCCATGACTTGACTAATTCAGTGAGCGACTTATTTGATTTACCGAAATGAGAGGCCTGCGCATATTTACCCAGCACAATAGTGAGTTTCAGGTTTGGTAAATGCGCTAGTAAGCGTTCTCTCCAGGCAGGTTCACATTCGGGACGAGGCGGCAAGTCTCCTGATTTACCGGTGCCCTTGGTAAAAGACCCCGGATAACAGAAGCCCATGGGCAAGATAGCGATGAGTGACGGGTCATAGAATACCTCACGGGATACGCCTAACCACTCTCGCAATCGGTTGCCACTGGCATCGTCAAATGGCACGCCGGATTCATGCACTTTTCTGCCGGGGGCTTGTCCGGCAATCAGTATGCGTGCATCGGGATGCATTTGAAAAACTGGGCGCACTCCCTGTGGCAAATGTGGCTCACAAATCGTACAAGCTTTTACCTCGTTCAGCAAAGATTCAAACTCGGTCATTTGTTCTACTACTCCAATGTGTTTTAGACTAAAGCTATATTATTCAGGAACAATCCATGAGCTAACTTCTCATCTAAAACGATTGATTTTGATCAAACCAGATATTTTTTAAGACACCAATTACAAAACAACAAAATTTTATTGTCAATAAGTTGTAGCTTAAAGATATGCAAAATGTTTGGGTTATATTAACGTGAGTGCCTCGAGATAGCATCCTGAGGAACCATAAATTTTGATAATTTAATTCAGAGTGCCCTGACAATTAATTACACTAATAATGTGTAAATTATGTATAGTAGTTCTCTGTTATGGTTGTAAGCTTGATTGTAGCGTAGTTAATCCGCTACTATTTAGCTTATTAATTAATTCGTACTGATTAAGGCATGATATGTTTCAGACATTGGTAAACAAATAACAGTTGAATATATTTTAGGAATGGTCCTCGCGTTAGATGGAAATATTTATGATTTTTGTAAATTTAGAATGGTATAAAAAGCTCTTTGTAATTATTGTAACCTCTTTGCTATTGGGGGCCTGCTCATCGGGTGGTTCTGATAACCCGGGAGGTAATACAGTAAGTATTGGTGACGCTAGTGTCGTTGAAGGTGACAACGGAACTTCAGATTTAGTGTTTACAGTGAGCTTAAATCAGTCCTCGTTAACTTCAGTCAGCATTGATTACACCACCCGTGATGGCAGTGCAAAAGCGGGCTCTGATTATATCGCGCAGGCGGATACATTAACCATTCCCGCCAATACTTCCAGCGCTCAAATTCTAGTACCTGTTATTGGCGAAACCGAGCCAGAATCTGATGAGACGTTTTCGCTTATTCTTAATAACCCATCCGCCGATGTTACGATCGACAATGGCACCGCTATCGGTACTATTATAAATGATGAAACATCTGCACTTCCTGTTATTAGTATATCTGGCGGTGAAGTTATTGAATTGGATTCACGTTTAGATTATGCCCGACTGGACTATACAATTAGCCTAAGCAGTGCAGCTATTGGTGATGTAACCGTAGAGTATTATACGGCATCTGAGTTGGCTGCTAATTCAGCCAGCCAGATTTTCGATTATGTGCCGACTTCAGGAACCGCGACCATTCCACAAGGCGCTACATCGACCACGGTTAGCGTTAATATCGTTGGCGATACGGATATTGAGCAGGACGAAACCGTTGGCCTGTATCTTCGAAATGCTTCGGCAAATGCCATATTACCCGCGTTGACATCAGCTCAGGGCATTATAAAGTCCAATGATTTCGACGTTACGATCAATGATGCCAGTGTGGTAGAAGGCGATGCTGGGCTTACGCAAATGATTTTTACTGCGTCCATTCATCGTCAGGCCCTGGAAAACATTACAGTGGATTATGCGACGCGCAATGGGACGGCTAATGCTGTGGATGACTACATTGTGGCACTCGGTACTGTGACGATTGCAGCCGGTAGTACTACGGGTCAATTTAGTGTCAGTGTGGTGGGTGATTTAACGGGTGAAGGCTACGAAAATTTTTATGTGGATTTCAGTAACCCGGTTGGCGCCGGGCTTGTCAATAATAACGCAACGGGCTCGATTGCTGACGATGATTTATTATTACGGGCATTTCCAAACCACTTGCGTAGCATTAATGAAGGGGATCCCGGCGCTGAAAGGGTTTATCGAGTCAGTCTCGAGGGCGGTACTGCGCAATCTACGGTTACGGTGGACTACACTACTAAAGATGGAACCGCTACAGGTGGTGTTGATTATGAAATTCAACAGGGCACGCTAGAGTTTTTACCCAGTGGTGAATCAATTCAGTATATTACGGTACCCATAACCGATGATATTAAAAACGAACCGGATGAAACATTTTCACTCGTTATTAGTAACGCAGTCGGTGCGGATATCAGCACGTTCTGGAACGACCAGGACATTACCATTGTAGACGATGACCGACCCACGATTAATGTTGCCGACGCATCGGTAATAGAAGGCGATACGGGAGCTTCGAATCTTAATTTTACAGTCACCCTTAGCGAAGCGACTGATATCAGTGTTAGTTTTGACTATGTAACATATCAAGCAACTCCCATTTCTGCAGAGTCAGGAATTGACTTTTCGAGTGTTCGCGGAACTGTAACCATCGCGCCTAATGAAACCAGTAGTGTTGTATCGGTGCCTATAATGGGTGACCTGGAAATTGAATTTGATGAAGTGTTTACCTTCTCTATCAGCCGTTTAAATTTAGTTGGCGCAACGTTTGGTGATGGAGAAGCGACAGGAACCATCACAAATAATGATAAACCCGAAGTTAATATTCGTGACGTTTCAGTTTTTGAGGGAACGACAATATCCAGCACACTAAAAGTGCCTGTGTCCTTAAGTGCGCCCATTAGTGAAAACGTAACCATGGACTATGTCCTGAATGAAGCTACTGCAACGCCAGATGCTGATTATGACCCAGTTCCAGTGACAGTAACAATTCTGGCAGGAAGCACGACAGCCTATATATCTGTGCCATTAGTTAAAGATGATGTAGAAGAACCCGATGAAAGCTTTACGGTCTCTCTAACGAATGTATCCACTAATGCAACAGTGGGTGTTTCCATGGCAACCGCGATAATAGAAAACGATGATTCTGCCTCACCACTTCCTAATCGAATAAAATTACCCGTTACCGGACAACACGAGTGCTACGATGCTGAACGTGTCAGTATCGATTGTGCTAATACTGGCCAGGATGGTGAATACCAGGTTGGAGTTACCTGGCCTGAGCCCAGGTTTACGGCAAATCCTAACGCAACAATCAGTGATGCTTTTACCGGTTTGATCTGGGTGGCTGATGGAAAGCTCATGATCACAAGAGACATCGGGTGGGATACAGATGATGTGGATGATGGTTTAGTGACCTGGCAGCACGCACTGGATTATGTAACGAAACTGAATGCTGAATCTTACTTAGGGTTTAACGATTGGCGTTTACCTAACATCAATGAATTGCGCAGTTTAACTGAATACGGTACGCCGCATAATATTCCCCCATTATATGGTTATGGGTTCTCCAATTTATCCGGTGCCTGGTCATCAACGACAATGTCTACTACTCCGGAAAATGCATGGCGAGTAACAATGGGTGATGGAGGGGTTCTCGGGGGAGCAAAAAACTCAACGTTATACTTAAGTGTTTTACCTGTTCGAGGTGATGGGGCAAGTAGTCATGGTGTGCTGCCCATAACCGGACAAACCGTTTGCTACAATGAGCCAGGCAGTATTATTCCATGTAGTGGAACAGGGCAAGACGCAGAGTTTCAGCATGGTGTGCAGTGGCCTGTAACACGATTCAATACCAACATGGATACAACCATCATCGACAATTTAACCGGTTTAGTGTGGCCGGCGAATGCCAATATTATGGCCTCAAGAAATCCTGAATGGGATACTGAAAATACTGATGGCGACGGAGCTGTCACATGGCAAGTAGCGCTTGACTATGTCACTAAGCTAAACAACGAAGCCTATTTGGGACATTCTGACTGGCGCCTGAGTAATGTAAATGAATTGCAAAGCCTGATGAATGGACAAAACAACACTATTAACTGGTTGTATTCATTTGGTTTTAGCCAAATAGGAACACAATTATTTGGTGCTAATTTCTGGACATCAGATACCTATAGACCGAGCTTAATTACATCACAGGCCTGGATAGTCAATTTTGGCAACAGTTATGCTACGGCTATTAATGGCGGCACTATGAATCCTACATCGAAAGACACTCCGGTAAAAATATATGTGTGGCCGGTTCGAGGTGGTTTATAAAATTGTGTTTTAGAAAAACAGGGTCAGAGGTAATGCCAGCAAGTTAAGCCACAAGCTCATGAAATTACAGCGATTAACAGAATATAATGTGTGGACTTCCTCCTTAGTAAAAGGGGGATCGAGGGGGATTTGAGAACACCCATGACAATAAACAATCAAAACACACAAGCAAAAACAAAATCTTCCCCAGCCCCTCTTTTTCAAAGAGGGGAGAAGTGCTAAGTAAATACTCTGTACTTACAATGGCTTAAGTCTTAACTTACTGACATTGGGGTCAGAGTCCTTCCATGCTCCATTCTGATAATTTGAATGACAGTTATTAAACGATTCCACCTGATTACTGGGAATAGTTGAATTTTCACATCTAAAACGAACAAGCTCAATTCTACCGGGCATTTTTCTAAGCCATCAATTACAAACCCCAACAGAGCCATTACGACATCGTTTATATTTAACCCAAATCGTACTGCTTAATTTAGCTTCATCAAAAATGGCCCCATCAATTTCACTTCCCTGAATTGATGCTGTACTTAAATTCGCTTGTTTGAAATTCACACTCAATAAACTGGCATCAATAAATTTTGCGCCTTTTAAGTTGGCATTGGAAAAATTTGCAGCTTCTAAATTCGCCTGATTAAACACCGCCGCTACCGCATTAATGCTAACAAAATTCGCGCCCACTAATTTTGCGCGGCTGTTTGTTCATAGGGTCAGCCAGCTTGATCTTTAAATTGTAAATTGTGTTCATGGGGTCAGCCAGCTTGATCTTTAAATTATTCACTCTTTCGATCTCCACCGTGACTCACCAATTTAGTGGCTCGAGTAATCGTTTACCCACTTTTCTATGAAATTTTTCCGCACCATAAACAACGCCCCCATCGTGGCTTCTGCTATTAACTTATCCTGTTCTGATGATTTAAGCTCATCCAAAAGCGCCTTATAATTTTTACACCGTAAGCTCACTTCTTTTCCAAGCTTTTTGTATTGCAGATGTTCCGTGATTAATTTATCTGACACCAAGAACATTATACTTATAACTCGACCACTCATAATCTTCACAGGGTCTACCATCCCAGCCATAACAGGGTTCATTTCAATATATTTATACAAAATAAACATATAGCTTTCGCTATCAATCAAGCAAGATTTAAAACGCCCTTCCCAAATTGTCCCTGTTCTTTGGTGCTTCGCATTAAAATATCTTACATACCCATTTGCCTTTGACAGCATAAAAATAGCAGGTTGATCTCTATCAGCTGGTATTAGTAATAAATGCAAATGATTGGTCATAATGACATACGCATGTAATTTGCGCTTTAATTTCAAGCTGGCTGCCCCTTGAACGCCCCCTTGAACACACCCCCTTGAACTCAAATTATATCGCTGCCACTTATACAACCAGCATTTTTAAAGATGTAGACGATTTTGTAGTACATATTGATTCTGACAACAATATTATCATTTACGATCAGCATCACGAGTTGAGCACAGCGATATGGGGGCTAATTCATTACGAGTGCAAAACTTTAAACGTGTACTTAAGCGTCATACAGACCAATGAGAAAACCCACTATTACCTCACTTTAACTAAAACATTTTAGAGCAACCTGCTAAATCAAAAATGAGGCTCACTAGCAATTAACAAAATATCTTATAATTAATGCGCATTATATTTACCTTTTCTAACTCAGCATACTAGTAACTCTTTAATAACAGTGGAACAATAGAGACAAAGCGATATCGCCATGTCTTTATGTCAAATCCCCATAAACTTAAACAACGATTACAATAACCTGTACGTGTACTTAATTTTATTGCTGACACCCCCTTACTGATCGACTATACTCACCAGGCGACAATCATTATTAATATTAGGTTATATCTCGAATCCATTTCAAACCGATAATTTTTTTGTAGGTGTAATTATTATGCTATTTAAATCAACCAACAAATATATATTCCTGCTTCTAATTCATACTCTCTACCCTAGTACCGCTCTTGCTGACACCTCTATCACTATTTCATCTGGTAAAGCAGGGCCTTTTGTTACCCCCGAGCATAACGGCTTTTACGATTACATTGTAAAAGAAATATTTCAACGCATTGGCTTGAATGCTAAAGCCGAATTAATTCCGTCCGAAAGATCTTTAATCAATGCTGACACCGGAATCAACGATGGAAACATTGCGAGAATTAAAGGAATAGAGAAAAAATACCCCAATCTAATAATGGTACCAGAAAAAATAATTAACTATGAATTTGTAGCTTTCACAAAAAATAAAAATATAAAAATAACTAATTGGAAGGACCTTGAAAATTATAATGTTGCTTACATTACTGGTTGGAAAATTTTCGAAAAAAATGTAAATCAATATAAATCAATAATTAAAACACAGAATGTCACACAACTATTTGAGCTACTACATAAAGACAGAGTTGATATCATATTATACGACCGCTGGGGTGGAGTATGGAAATCCAAGCAATTTACAAGCAACATATTTCACCTCGACCCACCGATAGTTAGCAAAAAAATGTATCTTTATGTAAACAAAAAGCACGAAAAACTCATTCCCAAATTATCTAAAAGTATAAAAGAGATAAAAAGCGATGGAACATATAAACGTTTTTTTGACATAACATTAAACAACTAACCTCCCTACTAATTTTTATTATCACGCATAGTTAAAAAATTAATGAAAAGCAATATAGCTAAAAAACTAATAGTCAATACCATTTTGTTTAGCTCAGCAATTACATTAGTAATAACAGCAATGCAGCTATATACTGAATTCAAATACGAAGTAAAAGGAATTAATGAAAAACTAGAACAGATAAAAGTCAGTTATAAAAAAAGCATTACTCAATCACTTTGGATTTCAGACAGAAATCAATTGCAAATTATTCTTAACGGAATAACTGAACTTCCAGACATTATCTACTCCAAAGTACAGTCAGATAGTGATGTTGACATTGTAAGCGGCGCCATGTCGAATGGTGAAACGATTGAGTACAAAATGGACTTACATTATTTATACAACAATAGAAATATTTACATTGGAAGTTTCACTGTTAGCGCCTCTCTAACAGATGTTTATAACCGACTACTCAACAGGTTATGGATCATATTATTGTCCAACGCACTTAAAACGTCCTTAGTTGCTCTATTTATATATATTATTTTTTTCAAACTAGTTACACGACATCTCACTAAAATATCTACGTTTTCTGAAGAACATGACCCTCTATCAAGTACCCCACCACTATCGCTTGATAGAAATAACGATAAACATGATGAATTTGACTCTGTAGTCCAATCAATTAACGACATGCATACAAGATTAAATATGCTAGTCACTGAAATGAATGAACAAAAATTATATTTATCTCTAACATTAAACAGTATTGGAGATGCCGTAATAACCACAGACAATGACGGCTTTGTCACTCAACTAAACCCTGTCGCAGAACAGTTAACTGGATGGAAAAGTGATGACGCCTTACAGCAACCTCTCGACAATATTATATCTATTGTAAACACCGCGACTCGAGCCCCTGTTGTGAGCCCGATTGAAACAGTATTAAATTTAGGTAAGTCCATTCAAATCAGTGGTCATAACACCTTGATTTCTAAAGATGGAGCTGAATATCAAATTGCAGAATCTGTCTCATTAATTCGCAATAACAACGAAAAACTTGGAATGGTTTTGGTTTTTAAGGATGTAACAGAACAACAAAAAATGCGCGAAGCGCTTCACGACAGCGAAAAAAAGCTACGCTTAATACATTCTCAGGTTCCAGGCATTGTTTACCAGTTGAAAGTGGACATTAATGGCAACAAGTCACTACTTTATGCTAGTCCTGCTATTGAGAACTATATCGGTTTAACCGCAGAAACAGTCATGGATGATATAGATAAGTGGTTTAACTTAATTCATCCAGATGATTATCCTGGTTTTGAAAGCTCAATTAAGAGCTCATTAACTAATTTAAGCTTATGGGAATGGCAGGGCCGCTTCATCCTTTTAAATGGAGATACCATCTGGTTACACGGCATCTCTACACCTGAGAGATTAGATGATGGCAGTACTATTTGGAATGGTGTATTTACTGACATAACAACTCGAGTTCAGGCTGATGAAATCATTGACAGAAGTCAGAAAATGGATGCTCTGGGTAAACTCACAGGCGGTATAGCTCATGACTATAATAATATGCTAGGCGTTATTTTAGGTTATTCAGAAATATTAAAAAACAGCTTATCAGATCGACCCAAACTACAAAACCACGTTGATAAAATAAAACGTTCAGCTGTGCGCGGCGCCAAATTAACAAAAAAATTACTCGCTTTTTCGGCTAATAAATCTTCAGATTCTAAAAAAGCAAATATCAACACGCTATTAACTAACACCCACAATATTCTTGAAAAGACGTTAACTGCTCGCATTAAACTCTTATTTAAACTTGATCAAGAATTATGGCCGGTATTAGTAGATGAGAGTGATTTAGAAGACACCATTTTAAACATGACCATTAATGCCATGCATGCTATAGATCGAAATGGTGAGTTCACTATTGAAACAAAAAACATTTCACTCAATATGATTGAAAGCAAAGCACTGGACTTAGTTGCAGGCGATTATATTCAACTTAGATTCACTGATACTGGTTGCGGCATGGATAATGCCACTAAAGAAAAGATATTCGACCCATTCTATTCCACGAAAGGCGATCATGGAACTGGCTTAGGCTTGAGCCAGGTTTATGGTTTTATCACACGTTGCCAAGGCGTGATTCAAGTTCGATCCGCACCACACAAAGGAACAACATTTACACTCTACTTTCCTAGATATTTTGGAAATAAAGACAGCCCCGAGAAAAAAGAAGATTTAGAATTTTTCGATTTAGAAGGCAATGAAACCATATTGGTAGTAGACGATGAGGTCGATTTACTAAATCTAACCTGCGAAATTTTAAGTCAATATGGCTACCACGTATTCAGTGCTGAGTCCGCCATTGACGCATTAAAAATAATCGAGTCAGAACATATCGATTTAATCTTATCAGATATCATTATGCCTGACATGGACGGATACGCACTTTCCAGTAAAGTACAAAAGGATCATCCAGATATAAAAATCCAATTAGCCAGTGGATATTCAAGCAACCACAATATTAATAAAATAAATTTGACCTTATCTGAAAACATTCTAGTTAAACCTTACAGCGCACATGAATTATTAATAAAAATTAGAGCTTTATTGGATCAATAACGACATCCATTTAACAATTATACTTCAATTACAAACCCCAACAGAACCATTACGACATCGTTTATATTTAACCCAAATTGTACTGCTTAATTTTGCTTCATCAAAAATTGCCCCATCAATTTCACTTCCCTGAATTGATGCTGTACTTAAATTCGCTTGTTTAAAGTTCACACTCAATAAGCTTGCTTCAATAAGTTTTGCGCCCTTTAAGTTGGCATTGGTGAAATTTGCAGATTCTAAATTCGCCTGATTAAACACCGCCTGCGTTGCGTTAATATTAACAAAATTTGAACCCACTAATTTTGCGCGGCTAAAGTTAGCTTTTTCAAGCTGCGCATCTTCAAACATTCCCTGTTCCACCTGTACTTCGTAAAAATCGGTTTTATTTAAACGACTGGATTTAAAACTTGTCTGTTTAATATTCGCCCGACTAAACCGCGCATCATCCAGCACCGCAAATGAAAAGTCGGCCTGATTCATTTTTGTATTATTAAGTCGCGCATGCTCCATTCTGGCTTTTATGAATTTCACATTATCGAGTTTAGCAAAGGTTAAATCGGCACTTTGTAAGCGCGCTTTTGATAAATCACTATTACTAAAATTCACTCGCCGCAGTATTGCGCTTTGCAAATCAACACCGCTTAAATCCAGATTACTTTTATCACAACCGGTCCAGTTCACCCCGGCCCTGGCCTCATCACTACATTTCGCCTGCAATGAGAACGAGGTGAACAGCAAACTCAACAAAATGCTAAATAACATGAAACTATTTTTCATTAAACTTTCTCTTTTTTAAAGATCGAATTAAAAATCGTGAAGAATGCAAAGCATAGCGCACTCTATTTGAAACCGGCAAGGGTTCATTACAAATCGTTGTGGCCAGTAACTCTGATGACAAAAACGCACTACTAAAGCCTCTGGCCCCATATCCACTATTTACATATAAACCAGTATGATTATTAGCCAGCGGATATTTATGGGCGGGCTTCCCTTTATATAAGTCACCATAATCGGTTAATAACTTCGAACGTTTTGCCACTTGCCCTACCACCGGCATTCTGTCCGGTGTAACCGCACGCACTGAGGCTCGGCCACCACAGTTATCTTCTGAGGAAAATAAATTATTAAACCAGTGATTTATTTCATTTAAATTGTCATTAGCCTCTTCGGCTCTTAAATCGGTACCGTCATCATCCAGCTCAAAGCTGGCGCCGGAAATATGTTGTGCATTGTTTTCAGGCATTAAATAGGCTTCAAATGATACCGGTATTTTTAACTTCTTACTTTTACTATTCGCCTGATAGTAGCTCAACTGCCCGCGCGCCGGCTGTAAATCAACATGTGCTAACTGCGAATATTTTTTAGCTTGCCAGGCATTTGCTAAAATCAGGTTGTGACTATTATGCACTATTTCATTCTGCAGATTTTTTAATTGCCATTGCTCATTGACATATTCGATCGATTCAATCTGCATATTATAGTTAATGCTTAAAGCCTCGCCCATTTCATCGATCATTTTTTGTAGCAACTGTTGCGGAAATACACAGGCTGCCTGCGGAAAATAGTGTGCCATTTCCTGAATGTCTAAACCACATTTTTCAGTTGCGCTTTTGGCATCTAATATAATTGCCAATAATGCATCTTGCGGATAATTCGCAATCTGCTTTTTGCTGCGTTCACTGGTTGGCAATTGCATGCCGCCGGTTTGTTGCCAGCTCTGTTGTTGCGGATCTAATAATTGCAAACACCGTAGCGTATAAAAATAAGCCGACGTATAAAATTCTGCATCCGCCGAATCCTGTAAGCTTAAGCGCGGCATAATCATCCCCCTCGGGTTACCCGAGGCCTGCGCACCTAATTCACTTGCCGCTTCAAATATCTCAACACGATATCCCCGCTTCACTAATGCCCAGGCGCTGCTGATACCGGCAATGCCCGCTCCAATTATACTGATGGTTTGATTACTCGCATTATTTTGTGCAGCCGTTTCATACCAGGGTTGTAAGGGATAAACCTTCGCGATGTTTTCGCCCGTAAAGGTTCCCATGAGTATGTGACGTTTTTTCCCAACCCCACTGACCTTTTTAACCTCAAAGCCTTTCTCAATTAAACCGCGACGCACAAAACCCGCTGCGGTATACGTGCTAAACGTTGTGCCATTATGACTTAGGCGCTGAATGTGTGAAAAAACCGTTTCGCTCCACATATCCGGGTTGCAGCCCGGCGCGAAGCCATCCAGAAACCATGCGTCGACCGTGGCATCGACTGGGGCGTCAATTTGGGGATTGCCTGAAGCGTCACCTGAAGCGTCACCTGAAGCATCATATGCGGCATGCATTTGCTCCAGCATAGCTAACACATCACCCAACATCAAAATTAGTTTCACTCGCCCATTAAATAAATCAAAACAATGAAACCCATAACTGGCAACCTGATATTGTTGCTGTAATTCTTCTGTCAACGCTTGCAATTGCGGCCATGAGCGGTGCGCGCGAATTAAATCGTCAATCGAAAACGGCGTGCTCTCTACTGAATAAAAAGTCAGGCACTGATGCGGTTGGCTCAGTTCAAGCCAGTATTTAACCGTCATTAAAAAATTAAGACCCGAGCCAAATCCTGTTTCAGCTATCGTGAATACCCGTTGAACATGTTGTTCAAATCGTTCTAGCAACTGGTTTTGCTGAATAAACACATGCTCGGTTTCTGCCATGGCGTTATCCACAGAGAAATAAACGTCATCAAATTCGGGGCTATAAGGCTGGCCATCTCGCCACTGCAGGTTTGCATACTTCATGGCGAGATTATACTATTACGCTACCTGTTCAGTATGATTAGTTTTAATTACGTCTCTTAAAGTACCCGCTTAATTTATGAACACCAAACAAGCTTACCAACACTGTCTTGCTATTGCTAAAAATCACTACGAAAATTTCCCCGTGGCATCGTGGATTTTACCCCGCAGAATGCGCTTACCCACCGCCGCTATTTACGCCTTTGCGCGGCGTGCTGATGATTTTGCCGACGAGGGTGACGCCAGCGCTGAACAACGCTTAACGCAGCTTGAGCAACTTGCTCAACAAGTCGGGCAGCTATATGCGGGCGAGACGAGTGATGATCCGGTATTCATCGCGCTAGCAGATTGTGTACACCGCTTTGACTTGCCCAGTGAGTTATTCATCGATTTAATCGATGCCTTTAAGCAGGACGTCACCCAGAAACGCTACGCTGACTTTGGCGAACTCATGCAATATTGCCGACGCTCTGCGAACCCGGTGGGCCGGCTTATGCTGCATCTATACGGCCAGACAGATCGTAAAACCCTCGCCCAATCTGATGCGGTCTGTAGCGCATTACAGCTAATTAATTTTTATCAGGACCTGACTCAGGATTACCACGAACTGGATCGGATATACATTCCACAGGATGAAATTCGCGCGGCCTTTGTTAATGAAACCTACTTTAAAAATCAGCGTACCGATGGCCCGATGATTTTACTCATGCGCAAACAATACGCACGTGCACATAAATTATTACAGGGTGGAGCGCCGCTGGGTAAGTCTCTAAAAGGCCGCTTTGGTTTTGAGATTCGCCTGATCATAGCGGGTGGTTCACGTATTTTGCTGAAGCTGGATAAGCAGACAGATGATGTTTTCAGCCGCCCTCGACTGGATTTTAAGGACGGGTTGTGGGTTTTCTGGAAAGCCTTGCGGGCTAAATAATCAAGCCGTTTATATGCTAATTTTCATGATGGCATGATGGCATCGTTCATAGCTGCCATGCTATAGTCCGCCCATTATTCACGCTTGAATTATAGGTTTGAATTCCAGGCTTGATTTCCAGGCTTGATTTCCAGGCTTGGATTTCGGGCTTGAATTTAATTTGAATTTCACGCAATATCAAGGAACACACTACCATGCTTTTTAAAATAGCCGCGATTACGTTAATGCTCATTTCGCTGAGTGCCTGCGATCAGCTTCAATCCACATCCAATACCGCCATTCTCGACCTGGATGTCATTGCTAAAGCGACCGGACAGGCAGATGTGATTAAGCAACAAATTGAGCAGGCTAATGCGGAACTCAATGCGCAATTAACCACCATTTCTAGCCAGCTAAATGAGCAGTTAGCCGATGAAAAGAAAAAAATGGGCAAAAAACTATCAAAAGATGAGCAGCAAAAATTACAACAACTCTCCGTGTTGGCTAACCAGAAAATGCAACAGGCCAGACAGATAGCATCACAAAAATCACAACAGTACAGAGCCGCGTTAATTCAACAACTTCGCCTCAATATCAAACCCATTGCAGAAAAAATTGCCCTGGCTCGCGGGGCCGATATCGTTGTCACTACTAACAACACCACTATCTGGTTTAACCCGAAAATAGATATCACCGATGAAGTGATTGCCGCGGTGCGCGCCCAGGGTTCATCAACCGTGACAACTTCAACAGACGCAACACCTACTGAAACACAAGCTGAAGCAGCCGCTGAACCAACAGCAGAAAAAACCGAAAAGTAGTTACATTATTTATGACTCCAGACCAATACTGTCAGGATAAAGCGTCCGCCAGTGGCTCCAGCTTTTATGCAAGCTTTCGTTTTTTACCTGAACTAAAACGCCGCGCAATTATCGCCCTTTACGCATTTTGTCGTGAAGTGGATGATGTGGTTGATGAATGCAAAGATGAAACCGTTGCTCGGCAAACTCTTAACTGGTGGCGACTGGAAGTCAGTAAACTGTATCAAGGTGAAGCTTCTCACCCGGTAACGCTGGCACTGCAAAACTTACTCGGCGAGTTTAATTTGGCCGAAGAATATTTGCAGGAAATTATTGATGGCATGGAAATGGATTTGAACATTCATAGTTATGCCAGCTTTAAAGATTTATCTTTATACTGTTATCGCGCGGCCAGTGTTGTGGGCCTGCTCTCCGCAGAAATTTTTGGTTTTAAAAATCGAGACACCTTAAAGTATGCCCACGATTTAGGCATGGCCTTTCAGCTCACCAATATTTTACGCGATGTGCGAGAAGATGCAGAGCGCGGCCGGGTCTATTTACCGCATGATGAATTGGAACAGTTCGGAGTCACTCGACAAAATTTAACTCAGCCCATCACCAGTGATGCGGTAAAAGCACTGTTTCAATTGCAGGCCGATCGTGCCCGCGAATATTATCAAAAAGCCTTTAATGAGCTGCCCGAAGAAGATCGCTACTCTCAACACATTGGTTTGATTATGGCGGAGATTTATTTGTCGATACTCAAAGAAATTGAGAATGATGAATTTAAAGTATTAGAGCACCGCATAAAGCTCACACCCACACGTAAACTCTGGTTAGCCTGGCGAGCGGCGCGGCGCGAGAAAAAACGTTATAAACTTTTTTTAAAAAAACCTTAACACTTGAATTAATGACTGACAAAAACAACAAAAACCAGTCGTCACCCCCGCAAACCTCTGTCGCCATTATTGGTGGTGGCTGGGCTGGCCTTAGTGCAGCGATTGAACTTTGCACGCTAAACTACAACGTCAGCCTGTTCGAATCTTCACCGCAATTAGGTGGCCGGGCTCGCAGCATTAAATGGAATGACGTCACCCTCGACAACGGTCAGCATTTAATGATTGGGGCTTACCAGCAAATGCAGCAAAGCCTGCAATTAATCGGCGCAGATGTGGGCACCTTATTTAAACAAATCCCCCACCGCATGTTAATGCTCAATGCACAAAGCGGTGCAGCGGCATTTGATTTACAACTGCCGACCTACCCTGCACCCTTGCATTTATTATTCGGCGTATTAAAAATTCCCAACCTGTCACTAAAAGAAAAATTTTTATTGCTAGTGCGCTTTAATAAATTATTAAACACCCCCATCAAATCTGATATAACGGTAAGCAACTGGTTAAGCCTGGCAAACTTACCCGTAAGTTATACCAAAAATTGTCTCGAGCCGGTTTGCCTGGCCGCACTCACAACACACCCACAGCAAGCCTCGGCAAAAGCCTTTCAAAGCGTGTTGCAACAAACCTTTAATGCACCGGCAGACTTTACCGATTTACTTATTCCGACGACAGATTTAAGTCAGGTATTTCCTGATTTGGCTGAACAATTTATTTTGCAACAAGGTGGCACAATACACGCCCGCAGCAAAGTGCAGGCGTTGCAAACAGAAGGTAATTGCATTACATCGATTAGTGTTAATGACGAAACATTAAAGTTTGATCAGGTGATACTGGCTACACCCGCTAATGTTAGCGCAAAGTTATTGGCCGATATTCAGCCCTGCCAGAATATAGTTGAACACATTAAGCAGCTAAACTACGAACCGATATCCACATTGTATTTACAGTTCAAACAGCCGATTTCGCTGCCCTGCCCCATGGTGGGCCTGGTAAATGGCACGGCTGAGTGGGTATTTGAACGCAGCTTAAGCGGCCATGCCGATATTCTCGCAGTGGTGATTAGCGCACAGGGGCCGCACCTTGAGATGTCCGAGGCAACGCTGCTTGAAACGGTCTATACTGAATTATCAAACTGTATTAACGATTTACCCGAGCTGTTAACGAGCAAGCTCATCACTGAAAAACGTGCAACTTTTCAATGCCACCCCAATGTAGATAAACATCGCCCGGGCATTCGCACAAACTTGAGCAACCTCAATTTATGTGGCGATTATGTGTATATTGAAGAAAAAAATGCTCCAGGCTTGCCATCAACACTCGAAGGCGCCCTGCGCTCTGGTGTAAAATGTGCTCAATTAATACTAAACTCCAAATAAACAATCGAGATATCAATGCAATATCAGGCTCAGCCACATTTTTTAAAAGACAAAATTATTTTAGTAACCGGCGCCGGTGATGGTTTGGGCCAGGCCGCTTCTATCGCCTATGCCGCGCATGGTGCAACCGTTGTATTGCTTGGGCGCACCACTAAAAAACTGGAAAAAACCTACGATGATATTGTCAATGCTGGCTATCCGGAGCCGGCCATATATCCACTGAATTTAGAAGGTGCCACCCCAAAAGAATACGAAGATTTAGCCGACACTTTAAAAGAGCAGTTTGGCGCCCTGCACGGTTTGCTACATAACGCCGCCATTTTTGGCATCACCAGCCCTATCCAGCAGCACGATATTGATGTTTGGTATAAAGTCATGCAGGTCAATTTAAATGCACCCTTTGTTATGACGCGAGCTTTACTACCTCTATTAAGACAAACCGCCGGCTCAAAAATCATCTTCACCACCGATGACAAAACACACGCTTATTGGGGTGCTTATGCGGTTTCAAAAGATGCCATCAGCAGTTTTATGCAAGTGATTGGGGATGAGCTGGATACCGAAAACGATCCGGTACAGGTAAATGCAATCAACCCCGGCCCGGTAAGAACCCAAATGCGCGTGCAGGCTTTTCCCGGCCAGGACCCCAGCACAATGACACCCGCCGCAGCGGTGATGCCCACGTATTTATATATGATGAGCGATGACTGCAAAGAAGTTGCGCAGACAATTTGTGCGCAGGAAGCTGAATAGTTTTAGGTTTAGTGAGTCGTAAAAAATTTATACTTAGCCTCCCCCTTAACATAAGGGGACTGAGTCAATGTCAGTAAGTTAAGATTTTTTATGGAGGTGCGGCTTTAGCCGCGCAAATAAAGTCACTATGAAATCAGCTAGTTAATGCGCGACTGCAGTCGCACCTCCAGAGTGATTATCCTTAACTTACTGGCGTTGGGGCTGAGGGTAATGGCACTTAACTTAAGGCCAATTAAAATAAATGAAAACGCAAATGAACGCGAATGCACGGAAATAAAAAAACATTGATGTATAGTGCGCCGCAGGTGTACAACACAAACATTCGCGTTTATTTGGGTTTCTATTTCTTTTGTTGATGAGTTTAATAATTCTACAATTACTTAGACATGTTTTAATGCGTTTTTGCGCTTAAGTTAAGTATTATTAGGGGCTGAGGGGATTTAAACCACCAGACTAAATCACAGAAATGAAGCATGTCTGCAAAAAAGATGAAGATATTACTTCTTTTTCCCGAACAGAGCTGAGCGAAGGTAAGTATCCAGTGTCTTTACGCTTCCAGTGTCACTAAAATCCTGCCTTACTGTGGGCTCCTGCCTTCACCTCTCAGGCCGTGTAAACACGATCAAATTTTTCCAGAAAATTTAGTCGCAAGATTGGCTGGGTTTTTTATGTTTACGCAATGGCACTTTAATTTTTGCATTCTATTGCCTTGATGGTGCGTTTATAAAACGCCATTGCAAATAATTAATAAACTGGCATAGTGCACCTCATGAATACCTCACACCCAAAAACCATCTGGCTACTCTCCGCCTACCGATCAGCCAGTCATGCTGCATGGGCAAACTGGATAGTTGATACCTTCGATGAGTTTAACTGGCACAAACTCGAACTGCCCGGTCGGCATTTTCGCTGGCGCATTCGCGGTAACCCTTTATCGTGGTTAAATAAATTACCCCAGGAAACACCTGATTTAATTTTAGCGACTTCAATGGTAGACCTGGCAACCCTAAAAGGTCTGCATCCACAGTTGGCACATATTCCCTGCATTTATTATTTTCATGAAAATCAGTTCGCTTACCCAGTCAATAATAAGCAACACGAATCAGTTGATCCTCAAATGGTGCAACTCTACGGCGCCTTAGCCGCCAATAAAGTTTTCTTTAACTCTGCCTACAACCTGGATACTTTTTTTAATGGAGTGGAGCATTTATTAAGCCGGCTACCAGATGAAGTGCCGGATAAAATTACAGACATTCTAAAACAAAAAACACAATTGCTACCGGTTTCGATTTCTAAAGTTAAACCCGCAGAAAAAATCCAGCCAAAACTTATTTTATGGAATCATCGCTGGGAATATGACAAGGCACCGGAAGTATTTTTCGAGGCATTGATTAAACTCGAAGCAATGAATATTGATTTTCAATTGGCATTACTGGGAGAACGCCCGCCAAACAAAACCACTGCCTTATTACATATCGAAAAAAAGTTTGCTGATAAAATTTTAATTAACGAAAAAATTTCAAAACCGGATTACCTGAAATACCTGTCACTTTCATCTATTGCTGTTAGCACCGCAATACATGAGTTTCAGGGGCTGGCCATGCTAGAAGCAGTGAGCGCCGGTGCGGTGCCAGTTGTACCCGATGCGTTATGTTACACCGAACAGTATGCGGCCGAGTTTCGATATGTCCCCAATGATAGCGCTGCCCTGGCCGATAAACTGTTTAGCTTTTTAAATGACCTGCCCGCTGCGCCTGATGTGACCTTCTGGCACAGCGATGCACTTAAGCAACAATGGCATGATGTACTTTTAGCGCCTTATGGCCACGTCTGAAAATAATACTTTTTTATTGCAATACTCTGTCTTCATCCTGCTGTATTTTCCACAAATTTGCGTACAGTCCATTTTTATCCAGTAACTGTTGATGCGTACCTTCTTCTGACACTCTTCCCTCCTGCAAAACAATAATATTATTTGCATCAACAATGGTAGATAAACGATGTGCAATCACTAATGTTGTGTGCTCTTCAGACACCTCTTTTAATGATTTTAAAATAAACTGTTCGGAGTGTGAATCTAATGACGAGGTGGCTTCATCGAAAATTAAAATACGGGGATTTTTTAAAATCACTCTGGCAATTGCAATGCGCTGCTTTTCACCACCGGATAATTTTAAGCCCCGTTCACCGACAATGGTTTCATAACCGTCGGGTAAGGATTCTATAAACTCATCAATATTCGCAATTTTTGCTGCGTGGCGAACTTCACCTTCAGTTGCACCGGGTCGGGCGTATTGGATATTGTGAAAAACGCTTTCATTAAACAGCACGGTATCTTGCGGTACAATGCCAATGTTTTTTCGCAGGCTGGCCTGGTTAACCTCTTTTATGCTTTGACCGTCAATGAGTATTTCACCCTCATCTGAATCATAAAACCGAAACAGCAACCTCGCCAGTGTCGACTTGCCCGCGCCGGATGGCCCAACCACGGCGACTTTATGCCCACTCGGAATACTGAAGCTCACATCGTGTAAAATTTGCCTTTCTTTATTGTATGAAAAATCAATATGTTTAAATTCAATATTCGCCTGTTTAATCGTTAATTCTTTGGCGTTTTCTGTATCCTGAATATTCGGCTGCTTATCAAGCAGTTTAAACATTAAATCCATATCGGCCAGTGAATGCTTCATGGAACGGTAAATAATGCCGAGAAACCCTAAGGGAATAAATAACTGCAACATCATGGCATTCACCAGCACTAAATCCCCAATGGTTAAATCGCCTGCCGCCACGCCCTGGGCAGCAGAAATCATAACCAGTGTGACCCCTATTGCAATAATGGCACCCTGTCCAAAATTTAACAGCGCCATAGAACTGGTGCTTTTAACCGCACACTCTTCCCATTTTTCCAGGGTATCGTTATAACGTTTAACCTCATAATCTTCATTATTAAAATATTTAACGGTTTCGTAATTAATCAATCCATCAACGGCTCTTGAATTCGCCTCTGAATCATGGGCATTCATTTCATGGCGAAAGTGCATACGCCATTCAGTTAGGGCCATGGTGTAACCTAAATAAATAACCACCGTACCAAACGTAATTAAGGCAAATTTTGCTTCATATTGGCTGAACAAAATAGCCGCAACTAATACAAATTCCGTCAAGGTTGGAATAATGTTAAAGGTTAAATAATTTAAAATAGATGACAGGCTACGCGCGCCTCGGTCGAGATCGCGTGAAATACCGCCGGTTTTTCGCTCTAAATGAAAACTCAGTGTCAGGCTATATAAATGCGCCATCACCTTTTTAGAGATATCGCGCATGGCACGATATCTGACCCGTGCGAAAATGGCATCACGTAATTCATTAAACAACACATTCATTAAGCGCAATGCGCCATAACCCAGCAACAGCATTAGTGGAAATTCGATGGGGAGTTGCTGTGGAAATGTGGAGCCGGTATTTGACGACATATCCAGCGCATCAACAATATCTTTTAATATTAACGGAATGCTCACCGTTGCCACTTTTGCCAGCATCAGTGACACCAGGGCGAAGAGTACCCGGCCCTTATAGCTCCATAAAAAGGGCAACATGCGTTGCAAGTTAATTAAATCTTTGCGTTCAGTATGGGGCGCTGCGGTGGGGCGGTGAAATGATTGCATAATTTATTAGATGCCTAATATACAGGGATAATATACAGGGACGCTCTGTTCAGGCCAGAGTATCCTTAGCTAAAAGATCCGCTATTATACGTTAATAAGTGCCAGACGGTATTCGATGAATAAATTTAATCTTTAGATTCTGATTCCTGTTATATGGTCATTTTCTGCTATATTCATGTAACCATTAAACTTTATAAATTATTCACTTACTTACAACTGAATATTGCAGGACGGCTTCGTGTCACTAAAAGAGATTAAAATAAGGGTGCCGGATCTCACACCTGGAATGTACATCGCTCGCCTTGACAGGCCCTGGACAGAAACTCCCTACCTGTTACAGGGCTTTCTGATCAACACTAAAAAACAGATAGATGAATTATACAACTACTGTGAGTATGTATTTATTGATGTGGAATTAAGTCGCAGTGAAAGTACAAACTCTACAATTAACGCACCGACCGAGCCTTCATGCGACGAAAAAAAACAGTATCTAACCCACAAAAAACCCTTTCACTATAAAAAAGCATCATCGTTTAATGATGAATTAACAGATGTCAGAAAAGAGCATACCGAATTATCAAATGTCGCTGAAAATATTATGGTCGATATTGGTAATAATAAAAATATCGACCTGCCCTCATTAAAAAAAGCAATTAATCCAATGGTGAATAGCATAATACGAAACCCGGATGCATTTACCTGGTTAACAAGAATAAAACATAAAGACAACTACACCTATAACCACTTGGTCAGCACCTCTGTCTGGGCAGTGGCATTTGGTCGTCATTTAGGGCTGCCAAAAAAAGACCTGCAATCTCTTGCATTAGGCGCTCTCTTATTTGATATAGGAAAAATGCGATTGCCGGAAAAACTCATTAATAGCACCAAGCGATTTAATCAGTACGAATTTAAATTAATTAAAACACATGTAGAACACAGTATAGATATTGTAAAAAGTATAAATGGCATTGGTGACGATGTGATTGAAATGGTAAAGACACATCATGAACGTCACAATGGCGGTGGTTACCCGGCAGGGTTAAGTAAAAATGAAATACCCATATTTGGAAAAATTGCCGGCATAGTCGATTGCTACGATGCCATAATTTCAGAACGCTCATTTATCACCGCCCTCTCTCCACACGATGCGGTTAAAAAACTTTATGAGTGGCGCAATATAGACTTTCAGGCAGAGTTAATTGAACAGTTTATTCAGGTTGTTGGCATTTACCCCGTAGGTACGATTGTAGAATTAAATGACGGTCGAGTTGGCGTTATCGTTGCCCCGCATAAAGTCTGGAGACTGAGACCCAAAATCATGTTACTACTTGATCCAAACAAAGAACCCTATGCTGATTTTGATATCGTTGACCTGTATATTGAAACAACGGATGGAGATGGAAATTCAATAGATATTATGAAAAGCCTGGAGCCCGGCATGTATGGTATAGACCCGGAACAGTTTTATCTGTAAGCACAGCTTTATCTGTAGGAATCGAGCATGAATGAAGAACAGACACATTTTGCCGACAGACATTCACTGTTACTGAAACTCGAACAGTATATTACTGACTATCTGGCTAAAGATAAGAAACTGGCCATTCTGCTGATTAAAATTAATAATTTCAGACAACTTAATATCATTTACGGCTACCCATCAGCGGATCAATTTTTAATAGATTTCTTTCTCCGCTTAACAAGTGTTTCACGTAAACAGGATTATATTGCACGCATTGGCAATGCAGAATTTATAATGATTTTGCCCGAAATAATTAATGAAGGTCATGTCTTCCTGGCTGCCAATAAAATACTGAACAGCATTAACGCTCCGTTTCCATTTGCCAATTCGCATCACAAAATATCGACAAATATAGGCATTGCGCTTTTCCCAGATCATGCCGTAGATATTATATCACTGATGCAAAAAGCAGAACTTGCACTCATAAGCTCAACAAAGAGCATAGAGTCATTTTCTATTTACACTCCAAAAGATCAGCTAAAATATTTTGACAGCTGGAACATTGAAGATGAACTGAATAACGCACAGGAACGTGACGAATTTCAGCTATTTTTTCAACCTCAGGTAAACCTTAAAACCGGTGAACTATTTGGTGCCGAAGCGTTAATTCGCTGGAACAATAAAAACAAGGGATTCGTCAGACCTGATATTTTTATTCCCATCGCCGAAGACAGCGGGCAAATAGACAGCATAACCTGGTGGACAATTAATGCGGCGTTACGTTGCATTAAAGAATGGCCCGTTAGCGAGACACCGCTTAAAGTTGCCGTAAACCTTTCCGCGAAAGTACTTAACAACCCGGACCTGATACATTCAATAAAAAGTGCCCTTAATATCTGGGGAACAGATCCTGAACTGTTAACACTTGAAGTGACCGAAAGTGCACTTATGGATGACATGGACAGAAGCTTTATTGTGCTGGATGAATTAAGGACTTTTGGCCTGAACATCTCCATTGATGATTTTGGAACCGGCTATTCCTCCATGGCTTATTTTAAATACATACCCGCCAATGAGTTAAAAATTGACCAGTCTTTTATACGTTACATGCTGGAAAACGACATGGACCAGCATATTGTAAAAACCGTTATCGACATGGCTCATGGATTTGATATAAAAGTGGTAGCCGAAGGCATTGAAAATAAGGAAACCCTGCTTTCATTAAAAGAATCAGGCTGCGATATTGCCCAGGGTTACCATATTGCAAAACCGATGTCTCAGGATGATTTTATAATATGGCTGAACAATTATGAGAATACTGTAAATAATTAAATTTTAACTATTGATAATTTATAAGCTCACCTGAGTGGAACCTTTTTCTGAAACACTCAACAAGTCCCGGTGCACCCGATAAACACCTTTACGCAGTCGAAATACAAACTTTGTGCGGGACATTGTTCCCCGCCCCGGCTCGATAGTGGCGGCGGGTAAAAAAAATTAACGTAATCGGTTTTAATATCATCAAAAACCGATTTGAATTCTTTCAGAGTAAACACAACACCCTGATCATCAACCAAACCTAGCTCGCCCTTTTTATCGTTTCAATAAAACGAATTTTAAGCAACCTCTTATTTTGTTTCATAGTTGTCCTTTTAAATTAAACGTGAAATTATATTTATAACAAAAAGCATAAAAGAAAATGAAAACGCAAATGACAGCGCCTGCGCAACCATGCGCCACTGAATTAGTGCATCCAGGCTACATAGGAAGGCTACATAGGACATATATGGACACCCCAATAATTTCAAGTCGTTTTTCAAATAAATTACCCATAAAACAAATAATTTAACCAATAGCTTACTTAAGTGCTCATCTTTTGATGTACTTGATTTTATCTT
>Ga0316206_1000639_pt1 | contig 41882 bp, 29 predicted proteins | sample 6monthpyrite_MG_FD_204942 | JGI IMG/M metagenome (GOLD analysis project Ga0316206, IMG submission 204942) | Microbial mat bacterial communities from mineral coupon in-situ incubated in ocean water Damariscotta River, Maine, United States -... | ecosystem: Environmental > Aquatic > Marine >...
CGCAGCTCTTCGAACTACAGTCCACCACAACGCCACCTGGGCAGATGGTCTTTCTTGTAACACCCTAATTTCGTTTGATAGTAACGCAGCTCTTCGAACTACAGTCCACCACAACGCCACCTGGGCATAATACTTAGATGGTCTTTCTTGTTACACCCTAATTTCGTTATGTTTTAAAAAGCCTCTGGTAGCGACTTTTATCACAACACACCCGGGCAGGTGTTTAAAAAAATGGAGGCGGGTCCCGGAGTCGAACCGAGGTAGATGGATTTGCAATCCACTGCATAGCCACTTTGCTAACCCGCCGATTTAAGTCTTAAATAAAAAAACCTCGGCTGGCGAGGTTTTAATATAGCTTGCCCAGTGTTGCCACCTCTGAACATTCAAATTTGGAGCGGGTGATGAGGATCGAACTCACGACATTCTCGTTGGCAACGAGATGCTCTACCGCTGAGCTACACCCGCTTACTTCTGATTGGCTATTGCCTCAACAGAGGGCGCTATTATAGAGATCGCAGGTTTTTGGTCAAGTGGTAATTTCGATTAATTGTAATATTTTTCAGTGACATAGTGTTTGACTTTTTCTGAGGCTGATGTGGCGTTGTGTTTTTGGTGATTGGGGGTTATGGGTTGGGCTTGCTTGTGTTTTTAGTTTGCCTGGGTTTTGGCTTGATTGTGGTTTTGGGTTTGGTGGGGTTTAAATCCCCCTTAATCCCCCTTTTACTAAGGGGGAGACTTTAGATTTCGATTTTTTGCTAAGGGGGAGACAATAGATTTGGTTTTTTGCTAAGGGGTGACTGTAGGCTTAAGCCTCACAGGCATCACCTCATTACGCATCATGCGCTTTCATTGCTCGCCAGCCTGCTTTCATGTAATCCACCATTGAGGCTATTGTGAGTATTACGGCAATCACCAGCAGCACCAGGCCTATTGTATGCGTGGGCAGGCCGTACCAGTCATCCCGGTGGAGCAAAAAGCCCAGTGCGAACATTTGCACGAAGGTTTTATATTTTCCCAGCATTGAAACTGCGACTTCATCACGTTTACCCTGGGATGCCATCCACTCTCTTAGGGCGGAAATGACAATTTCCCGGCCGATTATAATGCAGGTGCCTATTACCATTATCGCTTCCGGGTGGGCCGAGGCTAATAATATTAGCGCCACCGATACGATTAATTTATCTGCCACCGGGTCCATAAATGCGCCGAACGCCGAGGTTTGATTTAGCTTTCTGGCAAAGTAGCCATCAAACCAGTCTGTTACGCAGGCCAGGCCATACAGCCATGCGGATGCGGGCCGAGCCCAGTCGTAGGGCAGGTAAAACAGCACGATTATAATCGGAATAAACGCGATGCGGGTCAGGGTTAAGCTGTTGGGTAAATTGAGTTTCATTAAAATCTATTGGGTTGTCTGGTTTTATAATTGGGTTGTCTGGTTTTATGTTACAGATACGTGTCTATTCGGACCGCAGCACATCATAAATGATTTGGGCTAAATTTCTACTGATACCCGTCACTTTTGCTAAATCTTCTACCCCGGCCTGCTTTACGCCCTGCAAGCCCCCAAAATGTTTGATGATGCTCTGCCGACGTTTTGGGCCCATACCGGGTATGGCTTCGAGTGGTGAAGTGCGGCGGGCTTTTTCACGCTTTGCTCGATGCCCGCTAATGGCAAACCGATGTGCTTCATCGCGCACATTTAATATCAGGTGAAACGCGATAGAGTCTTCCGGCAAATACAGCTCTTCACGGCCGTCGCTAAACACCAGCTTTTCCAGCCCGGCTTTGCGGCCTTCTCCTTTGGCCACACCGATCAGTTGCACCGAGTCTATTTGTAACTGGTCCATCACTTCTACCGCCTGACGTAGCTGGCCTTTGCCGCCGTCTATAAAAAGAATATCGGGCATTTTCACATCATCGTTTTTAGATTTCTTTAAGCGCGAATAACGTCGCTGAATCGCCTGGCGCATCGCGGCATAGTCATCACCCGGCTCGATGCCTTCGATATTAAAGCGTCGATAGTCCTGCTTATAGGCGCCCTCCAGGGTAAACACCACGCAGGATGCCACAGTTGCCTCACCCATGGTGTGACTAATATCGAAACATTCTAAACGGGTGGGCAGTTCATCCAGCTGTAAAATCTTTTGCAGGGCTTCAAACCGTTTTAACATGCCCGTGCGCGAATTCATTCTGGCTTTTAGTGCAATTTCGGCATTGTTTAAGGCCATGTCAACCCAGCGTGCGCGCTCTGACCTCACCTGATGGGTTAGCCGAATTTTATGCCCTACCCGCTCACTAATCGCGCTTTGCATTGCATCCATTTCTTCTAGCGGGTGACTTAAAATAATTTCACGGGTTTGCTGCTGTGCTCCGTGTTGTTGCAAATAATATTGCGAAACAAAGTTCGATAACACCTCGGTTTCTGATAACGCTTCGGGCAGTTTTGGAAAGTAACTGCGGTTACCCAGGTTGCGCCCTTCGCGAATAAAAAACACCTGCACACAAGCCTGCGGCCCGTTGCAATAACAGGCAACTATATCTACATCCCGGTCATCCCCCGAAATATACTGGGTTTCGACAACTTTTTGCAGCATCCGAATCTGGTCGCGATACACCACGGCTTTTTCAAAATCGAGTGACTCGGAAGCCCCTTCCATTTGCACCACCAGGTCTTCAATTAACTGGTTACTTTTGCCTTCTAAAAACATCAGCGCATGGTTGATATCAGCCTGATATTTTTGCTCACTAATGTAATTCACACAGGGTGCGGTGCACCGTTTAATTTGATATTGCAAACAGGGACGCGAACGATTTTTAAAATAACTGTCATCACACTGGCGAATTTTAAACAACTTATGAATAAACTGCAGGCTGTCGCGCACCGCACCTGCACTGGGAAATGGCCCCAGATATTGTCCTTTTTTTCGTTTCGCTCCCCGGTGCACCACAATTTGCGGATAGGCATCCTGACTCGACACATAAATGTACGGGTAAGATTTATCATCGCGCAGCAAAATATTATAAGGCGGCTGATGTTCTTTTATTAAATTAGATTCCAGCAATAAGGCTTCACTTTCGGTGTGGGTTAAGGTGACTTCCACCTGCTGAATTTTGCTCACCAGTGCCTGGGTTTTTATTGATAGGCCAGTTTTTCTAAAATAACTCGATAAGCGATTTTTAAGGTTTTTGGCCTTGCCCACATAGAGTAAATTTTGCTGTGCATCGTACATTCGGTAAACACCCGCGCGGGTGGATACGTTCTTTAAAAAGTGTTCGGCATCGAAGGCGACTTGGGGAGATGGCTCGGACATAAAAAAGCAGTTTTTTGAAATAAAAATAAGGTAAGTTAATTGCTTACTATAACTTAAATAGCGGTTACATTCTCATTAGAAAGTAAAACCAGACTTCCCCCTTAGTAAAACGGGAATATAGATAACATCAAATTGTTGCAGGTTACTGGAATAAATAACAGGGTAACTGAGGCAATGCCATTAAGTTAAGGATAATCACTCTGCAGGTGCGACTTCAGTCGCGCATTAACTAGCTGATTGCATAGTCACTTTAATTTGCGCGGCTAAAGCCACACCGCCATAAAAAATCTTAACTTAATGGCATTGGGACTGAGGGGATTTAAATCCACAAACTATCTAAACCCATAAAAACAAAACACTTTAACTAATTTACATAACTAATTGATTTAATTAATTATTCAGCTTCCAGCAAACCATGCTTTATCGCCAGATGCATCATTTCAACATCATTCGAAACATCTAACTTTTCATGCAGGCGTTTGCGGTAGGTACTGATGGTTTTGGGGCTTAAAGAAAGCTGCTCAGATATCGCATTGGTGCGCATGCCCTGGCTAATCATAATTAACACCTGCAACTCACGTTGCGATAACACATCAATTAATGATTCTTCGCCGGGCAACATCGACAACGCTAATTGCTGGGCAATAGTAGGGGCAATGTAGCGCTGCCCTGCATTGACTTTTTGAATGGCTTCTACCATTTCTTCTACCGGGCAACCTTTGGTTAAATACCCCACTGCACCAGCTTCGAGTAAGCGTTTTGGCAACGGCCCTTCACTGTGCACAGTGAGCACAATCACTTTCGAATTGGGGTGCGTTTTGCTTAAGCGTGAGGTGGCTTCAAAGCCGCCGATGCCGGGCATATTGATATCCATTAAAATAACATCGGGTTTAACTTTACGCACTTTTTCCAGCGCAAGTTCACCGCTGTTAGCTTCATCGACAACCTCTATTCCCACCTGATCTTCGAGTAAACGTCTTAGCCCGTACCGAATTAAATCATGGTCATCGACCAGCATGACTTTTATGTTAGTCACTGTTGCGCCTCATTTTCATTTATTGTTGTTTATGAATAATAGCATCTACTGCACCACTTGACTCTCTTTAGAATCATTCCAGCTAATAAGCTGTTTTTGTTGAGTGTGTGTTTTAGCCATTTTGAATGCTTGCACAATGCTAAAATCTTCGACCCATTACAACCACTTTTTATAGGGGTGTTTTATTAAACTCACATTATAGTATCGAGGGTCTTCGGTTACATCCTCACCAATCCACGCCGGTTTTTCAAATGCTTCGGCCTCATCACTCAATTCAATTTCTGCGACAACCAGCCCTTCGTTATCGCCATAAAACTCATCTATTTCCCATTTGTGCTTTCCCTGCTCTACGATATAGCGTGTTTTATCAATTTGCGGCTGATTGCATAGTTGCTCTAACATTTCCTGAGCTTCATCCAGGGGTATTTCATATTCATACTCCATTCTGCGCATCGACAAAGTGGCACTTTTAATATTGATATTCGCCTTTTCGCCCTGCACCCTTATTCTGACTGATGCCTTATCAACCTTGCCCATATAACCCTGCCTGATTCGATGTGAATCGTTCACTTCATCGCGCCAGTTATCATTAAGCAGTAAAAATTTACGTTCTATTTCAATCGGCATCAGTGTCTCTGTTTAATCTTATTTAAAATGCTATTAGTATAATGAATGTTAATAATGTTATCTTCTAAAGCACACTCTAACATTACAATAAAAAGGCTTACATTAAAGAAATATGCAAAACGATTTTAAACTGGACCCCAATTTAATTTACCTGAATCACGCCGCCGTTGCCCCCTGGCCCACGCGCACGGTTGCAGCCGTAAAACAGTTTGCACAGGAATGTGGTGAGGTTGGCTCCAGCCACTATCTACAATGGCTAAAAACTGAACAACAATTAAAAGATAATCTTGCAGCGCTAATAAATGCACAATCAGCCGATGAAATTGCGTTATTAAAAAACACCTCTGAGGGCCTGTCGATTATAGCCAAAGGCATCGAGTGGCGTGCCGGTGATAATATTGTGATTAGCAATGAAGAATTTCCATCAAACTTTATCGTTTGGGATGCCCTACGCGCGCAGGGTGTTGAACTGCGCATTGCCGATATTTCGAATACGCCCTACCCTGAAAAAGCCATTATCGAACAGATGGATGCACACACCCGTTTATTGAGTATCAGTGCTATTCAATATGCTTCTGGGCTGCGCATGAATCTGGAATTGCTGGGCAAGGCCTGCAAGTCATATCATGCGCTTTATTGTGTGGATGCCATCCAGCAAATAGGTGCATTGCAATTTGATGTGCAGGCAATGGATGCGGATTTTGTGATTGCCGATGGGCATAAATGGCTGCTCGGCCCGGAAGGACTAGCACTGTTTTATTGCAAGCAAGCCAGCATGAATGAGTTACAACTGCAGCAATTTGGCTGGCACATGGTGGAAGATTTATCTGACTTTGACAATATGCAAAATTGGCAGCCCGCCAGTAATGCCCGACGCTTCGAATGCGGCAGCCCCAACACACTTGCCACTCACGCGCTGCATGCCAGTGTGGGGTTATTGCTCGAGCACGGTATGCCCGCCATTGAAAAAGCCGTGCTCGACAATGTGCAAACCTTAATTAAATTGTTTGCTGATCTGGGCGACATTACTCTTTTAAGCCCCACCGAGCGAAATCGTCACGGGGGTATTGTTACCTTTATCAGGCAAAATACCGATACCCAACAGCTGTATCAGCACCTGGTGCAAAAGGGTGTGGTTTGCGCGCCCCGCGGTGGCGGCATTCGCTTATCGCCACATTACTATAATCAAACTGCTGAATTTGAACGACTGATGACTTATATTGAAGATTATTAAGGCATGCTCGGCGATAAAAAAGAGGAACAAGAAAGGAAGATTAAACACGACCCGCATTTTTAATCTTAAAATAATGCCGTATACTGGAATGTATACTGGGTTGTATACTGAACTGTATAATATATAGTCAGGACTAGCCCACCCTCTCTTGCATGAGAGGAGAGACAAAACGGTAAAACGGCTTATCTTTGACTAAACTCATAGATAGAACCATTGTCTATCATAATTATAAAAAGCTCGGAGCACACACTGAATATTTTCAGTAAAATACGAAATTCTATTTGGGACAGGATAGTTGAGTGGTTAAGCGCTAACCGCGATGACAGCGATATGCCTCTGTCTGACTTCGATCGACTGCGCTATGAGATTCGTCCCGGCGATGTCATATTAGTTGAAGGGCGATCCCCCATCAGCGAAATCATCAAAACCATTACCCTTAGCAGCTGGACTCATTCAGCCATTTATATTGGTCGACTACACAATATTGATGACCCGATGTTACGCCAGTTTATTCAAAAATTTTATCAGGGTGAAATGGACGACCAGTTAATTGTTGAATCCCAGCTGGGTGTCGGCACCATTATCGACAGCATCAATAAATACAGCGAAGATCACCTGCGCATTTGCCGCCCAAGCAGCATCACCCGCCAGGACTCACAAAAAGTCATCGCCTATTCAATTAACCGCCTGGGCAGCAATTACAATGTGCGTCAAATTTTTGATTTGGCGCGGTTTTTATTTCCCTACGCGTTACTGCCTCGACGCTGGCGCTCAAGCTTATTTGAACACAATGCGGGCACCCCTACCCACACGGTTTGCTCGACTATGATGGCGGAAGCCTTTGCGTCTGTGCACTATCCGATTTTACCGGTGCTACATCGCAATGATGACGGGCAGCTCGTTATGTATAAACGCAACACAAGTTTAATCACCCCAAAAGATTTTGATTATTCACCCTACTTTGATGTGATTAAATATCCGATACTCGACTTTGATGAACTAGCGATATATCAAAGAATGCCCTGGGGTAAAGATGGTATTGTATTAAATGATGATCGGGATTTAAGCATGCTCGCACCGAAGACAATTCATGAGTCAGTGGGAGAAAAATTAAACTCTGAAACTGATGCCAATTTAGAAAATGAAACAGCTAAAGTGGAGTCGGACGGAAATGAAATATCCGGAAATAATTTAACCGGAAATAATTTACCTGGAAATAAATCAACCGGGAATAAGCTAGCTGAAAAAAATATCTCTGAGAATGCATCGGAAGATTTTGACCCTGTAAATAACAGCAGCGCTTAATTAAAGCCACAAAATTAGGCATCGCAAAACAACTGACAATAATAATGATACGGAAAAATACAAATGAACCATTTTTTTAGGAGGTCAACATGATTACCTGGATTTTAATTTTCATCATCACTATAGGTATCGTGGCCTATTTCAGATTACCCCAAACAATCTGGAGTGGCGCGCTGGGCGTTGTCTTACTTTTGTTCACCTTCTCCGGCATCACAGGCTTATCCACTTTATTTATTATTTGGGCCTTGTTTTTGGCGGTAATTGTGCCACTTAATGTGCCACAATTTCGCCAGAAATACATTGCCGAACCGCTGCTTGAATTTATGCGCAGCTCCATGCCCAGCATTTCAAAAACCGAACAGGAAGCACTGGATGCGGGTAAAACCTGGTGGGAAGTTGACCTGTTTAGCGGCAAGCCAGATTATTCAAAAATTCGTGATTTAGCACAACCAAAATTAAGCCCCGAAGAGCAGGCTTTTATTGACGGCCCGGTAGAAGAACTTTGTGCGATGCTCGACGACTGGAAAATTAATCAGGTTGATTATGACTTGCCAAAGCCAGTGTGGAAGTTTTTAAAGGCCAATAAATTTTTCGCCATGATTATTCCTAAGTCATATGGTGGCCTGGAATTTTCAGCACTCGGTCATTCCAGTGTCGTCATGAAAATTGCCGGTCGCAGTATTTCAGCTGCGGTTACCGTAATGGTGCCCAACTCGTTAGGACCCGGTGAATTATTAATGCACTACGGCACCGAAGAACAAAAAGATTTTTACCTGCCACGTTTATCAACTGGCGATGAAATTCCCTGCTTCGGTTTAACCGGCCCGGAAAACGGCAGTGATGCCGTTGCGATGCCCGACACGGGCATTGTGTGTCGCGACACATTTGATGGTGAAGAAAATGTGTTAGGCATTCGCTTAAACTGGGAAAAACGTTATATCACTTTAGGGCCCGTTGCCACCGTATTAGGTTTAGCCTTTAAGCTTTACGACCCGGATAAATTAATTGGCGAAGAAACCGATATCGGCATCACCCTCGCATTAGTAAAAGCAGACACAGCAGGGGTTGAAATTGGTAACCGTCACTTTACGGCCAATCACATGTTTATGAATGGTCCGAACCGTGGTAAAGATGTATTCATTCCTATGGACTGGGTGATCGGCGGTGAAAAATATGTGGGCCAGGGCTGGATGATGTTAATGAACTGTCTGTCAGAAGGTCGCGCCGTTTCTTTACCGGCACTGAGTACCGGTGCAGGCAAATATATTGCGCGATACACCGGCGCTTATTCACGGGTTCGCAAACAGTTTAAAATTCCCATTGGCTATTTTGAAGGCGTTGAAGAAGCCCTCGCCTCGATTGCTGGCAATGCATATATTATGAACGCCGCTCGCGAGTTAACCCTTGCCGGTTTAGACACAGGCGAAAATCCCTCGGTCATTTCCGGTATTGTAAAATACCAGATGACCGAGCGCATGCGCATCGTGGTTAATCAGGCAATGGATGTACACGGCGGTCACGGAATTTGCCTCGGACCGAAAAACTTTTTAGGCCGTGCCTATCAGGGCATCCCCATTAGTATTACGGTAGAAGGCGCAAATATTTTAACGCGCACCATGATTGTATTCGGTCAAGGCGTCCTGCGCTCCCATCCGTTTTTATTAAAAGAAGTTGAAGCGGTCAACAATCCAGACCATGAGACATCGATTAATTTATTTGACGAAGCATTATTTGGCCATATCGGTTTTATTATCAGCAATTTATTCCGCGCACTCTGGTTAGGGTTAAGTTGTGCTCGCTTTGTTAGCGCACCTGGCAAGGGCAAAGTTCGACGCTACTATCAACAACTCACGCGCATGAGTTCAGCCTTTGCATTATTATCCGATGCCTGTGTGCTCATTTTACAGGGTTCATTAAAGCGCAAAGAAAAAATATCGGGTCGACTAGCCGATGCCTTATCCAATATGTATTTAATGACTGCGGTGTTAAAACATTATGAAGATCAGGGTTACAAACAAAATGATTTACCGCTACTGGAATGGGCCTGCGAAGACTGCCTGTATAATGTGCAGGAAGCAATGAAGTCTGTGATGCGAAACTTTCCAATTCCATTTATTGGAAAAATTTTAAACATGGTTATTTTCCCGTTAACCAAACCTTACGGCGGAGCGAGTGACAAATTAGGCCATAAAATTTCTCGCTTACTGCTCGAACCCTCATCCACTCGGGATCGTTTAACCTCAGGCATTTACCTCACCGAAGACCCGGACGATGCCATGGGACGTTTAGAGTATGCCTTAAAAATGGTACTCGATGCTGAAGATGCGGAACGTAAATTACGCGATGCGATTCGCATTGGTTTAGTTACCTCAAAAAATTATGCACTTGCGGTGAGCGATGCAATTTCACAAAACATTATTGATCAGTCTGAAGCGGATAAAATTTTAGCCGCACATGAAGCTACGCTCAATGCCACCAGCGTAGATGAATTCAGCCCTAAAGGATGGAAACCTCTATGAGCACAAAAAAGAGCACACAACGCGCTGTATTTATCGTTGACGGTAAACGCACGCCGTTTTTAAAAGCCAAGGGTAAACCGGGGCCCTTCTTAGCCTCTGACCTTGCCGTCGCTGCGGCGCGCCCGCTGTTATTACAAAACAGTTTTGATCTTGGCGAGCTCGATGAAGTGATTGTCGGCTGCGTTATGCCCACGGCTGATGAGGCCAATATCGCGCGCATCATCGCACTGCGTTTGGGCATTCCAGAAAGTGTTCCTGCATGGACTGTGCAACGAAACTGCGCATCGGGAATGCAGGCACTCGACTGTGCATTTCAAAACATTCAACATGGTAAAGCCGATTTAATTTTAGCCGGCGGCACTGAAGCGATGAGTCGTGCACCCGTTTTGCATAATGACTTAATGGTAAACTGGCTCGGGCAGTTTATGGGCGCGCGATCTTTTGGTCAGAAACTGTCTGCTTTCAGCCAATTAAGACCCGCTCACTTAAAACCCATCATTGCATTAGTGCGTGGTTTAAGTGACCCCATTGTGGGATTGTCCATGGGGCAAACCACCGAAGAAATTGCTTACCGCTTTGGCATTAGTCGCGATCAGATGGATGAATTTTCTGTCACTAGTCATCAACGATTAGCCGCCGCGACTGACAATGGAAATTTAACTGAAATTGAAGCGGTTTATGACAACGCCGGCGCTTTTTTTGATGTCGATGATGGCATTCGTCGAGATTCATCAGTGCCTAATTTAGCCAAACTTAAACCTTACTTCGATCGTAAATACGGCAAGGTCACACCGGGTAACAGCGCACAAATTACTGACGGCGCGGCCATGCTGTTACTGGCATCCGAAGATGCTGTAAAAAAATATAATTTACCGGTATTAGCCAAAATTACCGATTCTGAATGGGCCGGTTGTAACCCGAGTCAAATGGGTTTAGGCCCGGCACATGCAATGGCGCCCATTATGCAGCGCAACAAATTAAACATAGCCGATATCGATAACTGGGAGATAAATGAGGCCTTTGCAGGACAGGTGCTAGGTTGTCTCGAAGCCTGGAAAGATACTGACTACTGCAAAAAAGATTTAGGCTTAAAAAAGGCGCTAGGTGAAATCCCCCACGACAAGCTCAATGTCGATGGTGGTGGTGTGAGTTTAGGGCATCCAGTGGGTGCCAGTGGTGCGCGTATTGTTTTACATTTAGCCAATACCTTAAAGCACAATAAAGCTAAACGGGGCATTGCGAGCTTATGCATTGGTGGTGGCCAGGGTGGTGCTATGATGATTGAAGCGCCTTAGAGTAGTATCTATAGAAAATAAAAACATCATTAACTCCCCTCTTTGAAAAAGAGGGGCTGGGGGAGATTTAAATCCCCCTCATTCCCCCTTTTACAAAGGGGGAGGTTTACCACTTATATTTATCGCTGAAAGCTGAATAAATTATTTGTAAAAATCAACAGGACAATAAAGAATGTCATACAAAAACTGGACCATAGAAAAAGACGATGAAGACATTTGCTGGTTACATCTGGATGTAGCCGATTCAAGCACCAATATTTTACGCAGTGATGTACTCGATGAACTCGATGACATTATTAGTGACCTGGCCCAATCTTTACCCGCCGGCATTATTTTTATCAGCGATAAAAGCAACGGGTTTATCGCCGGTGCTGACATTAATGAATTCACAAAAATCACCACCGAAGAACAGGCAACAGAAATGCTGGTGCGCGGCCACACCATTATGAACAAAATTGAAAGCCTGCCCTGCACCACCGTAGCAATGATTGACGGATTTTGTTTGGGCGGCGGCATGGAACTGGCACTCGCCTGTACTTACCGGGTTATGTGTGACAACAAATCGACCCGCGTGGGTTTACCTGAAGTCAAACTGGGCATCCACCCGGGTTATGGCGGAACCGTTCGCTGCGTTCAAAAAGCCGGTCCAATGGCGGGCATGAATGCAATGCTAACCGGCCGGTTATTACAGGGACGCGCAGCAAAACGCATGGGGCTGGTTGATGATTTAGTGCCGAAACGTCAACTAAAACGAGCCGCACGTTTCTTTGTGCTAAATCGCCCGGCAGTAAAAGAGTTAGCGCTGAAAGATAAAATTATGAATCACTCGCTGGTGCGCCCGTTTATCGCCAGTCAAATGCGCAAACAGGTTGCCAAAAAAGCCAGTAAACTACACTACCCTGCCCCCTATAAATTAATCGATTTATGGCAGAAACATATGGACAACCCGCGGCGCATGCTGGAAAAAGAAATTGAATCGGTTGCCAGCCTGGTCACCAATGACACTGCAAAGAATTTAGTTCGGGTTTTCTTTTTACAGGAAGAGTTAAAAACCCAGGGTAATAAAAAAGATTTTAAACCAGAGCACATTCACGTCATTGGTGGTGGCGTAATGGGGGGTGACATTGCTGCATGGTGTGCATTGCGAGGTTTTAAAGTCACCGTACAGGATCAAAAACCCGAAGCGTTAGCAGGCACAATGAAACGCTCAATGAGCATGTTTAAAAAGAAATATAAAAAAGATAAACGTTCTATTCGCGAATCAATGGATCGCTTAATTCCCGACACTCGCGGCATGGGAGTCGAGCATGCCGATCTCATTATCGAAGCCATTTTTGAAGACAAAGACGTCAAACAAACGTTATATAAAGAGATTGAACCCCGTATGAAAGAAGGGGCGATTCTGGCGACTAATACATCCAGTATTCCACTGGAAGAACTGGCGACGTGTTTAGCCAACCCCGAACGGTTAGTCGGCATTCATTTCTTTAACCCGGTTGCTTTAATGCCACTGGTTGAAATTGTACGCGGTGAAAATACCAGTGAAGATACCATGAAAAAATCACTGGCCTTTGGCAGACAGATTGATAAGTTACCGCTACCGGTTAAAAGCTCACCCGGATTTTTAGTTAACCGCATATTAATGCCCTATTTAATGGAAGCCATTGAAATGGTGAGCGAAGGCATTGCACCGGAAATGATTGACAAAGCGGCATTGAAATTCGGTATGCCGATGGGCCCGATTGAACTCGCCGATACAGTAGGACTGGATGTGTGCAAATCAGTAGCCACTATTTTATCTGGCGGTGAAACGTTGGAGCTGCCAGCTAAAATGGCGAACAAGGTAAACAATGGAAACCTCGGCAAAAAAACCGGCGAAGGTTTTTATAAGTGGAGCAAAGGCCGCGCCATAAAAGACAAAAACGCCAGCTACGGAAACCTTACTGAACTACAGGACAGAATGGTCATGCGCTTTTTAAATGAAGCCACGGCCTGCAAACGTGAAGGCGTAGTTGAGGGCGACAAACTGATTGATGCGGGCATTATTTTCGGCACCGGCTTTGCTCCATTTAGAGGTGGCCCGTTGCATTATATTCAAGAACAGGGATCATCCGAATTAAGCGCACGGTTAAGTCAGCTTAAAGAGCAATATGGATCGAGGTTTGAAGCGGATAAGGGCTGGGGATAAGGCGAATCGTTAGCCCTTATTCAAAAGACAAAAAAACATAGGCATTATTGTTCCCTCGCGCCTGTGCGGGGAAACGGCCTTAAGGCAAACGATTTTATATAACTATAGAGACTCGCATTCAAAACGATCATTACTGTCAATTTTTATTAATGCAGATCCATTAGAACAAGGCATATTAATTGTTTGTAATTTAGATGCTTTTAATACGCTCTCTGATTTAGCGGGTCTTAAATCTTGATTTATATAACTGGTAAGCGAACCCGATGCTTCATCAAAGCAAGTCACCGTTCCGTCAGTAGCAATCGATTTTATTGCTTGATTCTCTAAGCATAACTTATTAGAAAGTTTAGTAAGAGATTGACTTTGTTTCACGGCATTTGCGTCACTCTTACTATAAATTTTAAGCACTTCTCCTGTTTTAGAATATTCCGTTACCTTATCAGCTGATTCACTCGCTATCGTTACAGTTGGTATAACAGCAGCCATAAACCCAACAAATAATATCTTAACAATCATCTTATTATCCTTGAATTTTTCGGTTATTTATTTAACATTGAAATTTGTGGCTCATTAAATGAGCTTTCGCCCTTAGATTTTATTTGCATTTCACTAACCTGCTTTCTTAACAAGCGCATTTCATTTCTAATTTCATCAAGTGAATTCAGTTCATTTTTTAATTTTTTAATAACCTGTTGTTGATCTTTTACGGCCTCTACAAGCAAAGGGATCATAGAATTATATGACACCGATAGATTCCCTTCATTATCTTTAAAAACAAGTTCCGGCAACACTTTTTTAACTTCTTGCGCAATAAAGCCTACCTGTTTTCCAGGCAAGCCTTTAAAGCGCTCATATTTGTCTACATCCCATTCAAAATTAACACCACGGAGGTTTAAAATCTTATCTAACGGCTTTTCAAGTGAAGCAACGTTTTTCTTAAACCGATTATCTGAAGTCGTAATATAATTTGATGCTGAAACACTACTACTGAATACCGCATTACCCAGATTGTTGATACTTAGAGCAACAGTACCTGTATTTCTTGAAACACGAAGAATAGATGCCCAATTAGGTGAATTTTTAAGCTCTAAAAGCGCACTACGACCTCCACTTTCCACTCCACCTATTACTACACCATTATCAGTAAAAAAAGAATTACCGTTAACAGATATTGCCTTGGTTGTTAGTTTCGTTGTCACATCAATATTACCTGTATCATCAGCTGACAACACATTTAATGGCAAACCATCTGAAGCATCCATTGAGAAGCTATTATCATTAACGGCCTCTTTAATGTTATCAAGTATTGTTACACTTAATGGATCACCTATCGTATAGGTATCTGTTATGCTCCCTGCCACAATGACCTGACTAACTAGCGTCAATAATATACCTGCTGATATGTTAATAATTGATTTCATCACAACTCCTTAGACTGTTTCCAGCTTAAAATTCATTCAAAGTAAATAATTTCTCTTTGTTTAAGCTCTTTGTTTAAGCTCATTGACCTGAATCCATCAACAAAATTAAAAAACAACTAACAAAAATAAGACCCTTAACTTAGTGTACAACTACCAATAACAGAAAAACCAATCACGCATCCACCATCGACAGGATCAGTTCCATTAGCCAACTCTGCTGCATTACTAATGCCATCACCGTCTTCATCATGTGAGTTCAAATCATAATCAGCTGCAACAAAACTAATGCTACCAGAGCCCGATGTTAAATCGACTGTCGTGCTAGCACTTGCCAAAATAATCGTGCCAAAGGAGGAAGTATCCGTGTATTCATATGTAATGAGAACAGTGTGAGAAGCCAAGCTTAAGCCCGCAAATGAGCCAGAAGCAGAGCCCGCTCCACTCGAGTCAATTGTCAATTCAACTCTGTCTGCTGTATTGCCATCAATTGTTACAAAAGCACTGAGAGTACCGCCACCGGGTAACGTTAACTTTTGTAATTCCCCTGGCATTTCCGTTGTGGCATTATCCGTTTTTGCTTCAGGTGTATCACTACTACCACAAGCAGTTACCAGACCTAGCAACACAAGGCAAATGACATACTTTATTAAGCTATTTAACCTGTTATTCATGTGCAGTTCCATTATTTAATTGACTCCCGCCTGAGTAATGTTTGAAGGCTCAAATCCATTTACTGTATGGGCTCATCAGTATTAACTGTTAGCGTGGCTGTTGGCTCTCCACCACCACCGCCGCCACCGCCAGCTGCCGCACCTACAACAACTACACCCAACCCAATCCAGAACCATTTGTTACTGAAAATACTGTCATCATCGTCTTCAGATGATTTCTGGGATGAGTCAGAAGCCGCAACAACTGCACCCGCGCTGACCGTTTTTACGCTCAGCGGGGAAAATGAATAACCATGCAATAATGTATTGCCCGCATGATCCATTGCCTGAACATAATACTCAACACCAGGTGGCTTGATTTTATCTGATTTAATTGTTGCCGAATAATCATCCGTTTTGGCAATGTTTTGCATATTTTGGGTTTTATACGCTTCCGTACCGATCACCCGATAATAAAGAACAACCTGCTTAACACCCACATTGTCTTTAACGGTTACGGTAATTTTATGATCTTTATTTTTCTCTACTGTATCAATATATTTTGGCTGGGTGATTTTTGGCGCAACCAGGTCACTGGAAGGTAAAGAAAGGGAGCCTGCGCTTAAGAGTGGAGCAAAGGCCATTGAATAACACACGAATAGAACGACGCTTTGACGTAAAAGTTTTTTCATCATTTTCCTGTATCCACAAATCGCATTATAACGAATGCACACTTCAATATGTTTTAAGGTTTTTTACATTGTAACTACAGAATCAAATTTAAGTCAAACTAATTAAAAAGATACAAGTCAAACACCAAAAACATTAAATTATTATAATTTACCAATATACCTTTAACTGGTTTTTCTTATTATAACGCAGAATAATTTCAAATTTACTCCAGTTACCTGGCGATATTTTTGTACCATTTATATCAACAAGATCAGTTAATTCAATATTCGCTAATGCTCTTTTTTCTTTTGCAATTAACTGAAGGTTAGACACCTTTACATTAATACCACGATATTGGCTGTGCAACTGATCTACAAATTTCGACCTGCCAGGAACAAACTGACTCATCTGCTTTATTTTTTTTGAGTTTCGTGCCTGCAAGGCAGACTTAAACTGACCTATTAACTGGCTTACCTGTTGAATATTTAATTTTTTAGTCGTCTGTTTTTTAGGCTTGGCCGTTGTTTTTGCTACTTGTTCATTACGGGGTTCATTACGGGGTTTATTCTTTATTTTTTTCTGGATTTTTTGTTGGCTATTTTTAAGCGTTTTTTGCATAGCCCTTATACTGGACGATGGCGCTGATATTTTTTTCATAACATCGATATCACGCTCTGCTCTTTTCAACTGTGACCTGGCAATATGCTTGTTAAATAATGCAGAGTAATGTTGCTGTATGTTTTTTAATCCATCCAGAGCCTGTTGGTTAGCGGGTTGTTGTTTAAGTATTTTATTATAAACACTAAAGGCATTTTTATTTTCAGGGCTGGTATAACGATTATTTTTTATATGGTTTTTTGCATCACTTAACCATGCAACAACCTGCTTATTCTCAGTCTGTTTTTCATCAATCTGATATTGCAGATTTCTTGCATCTAAAGATTCAGAATTAATGAGTTCTAATTGCTCTAAATAGTTTTTAGAATCTTTGTATTGTTCATTTTCATATGCAGAACTGGCCAGCATTAATAATTGACTTTGAATATTTTCTATACCATTTTTTGCCGCTTTATTATCGGTTTCGAGTTTTAACACCTGCTGGTAAAAATAATATGCATTATTATTTTCTGGCTTCACATAATTTTGTACAACATACGACTGCTCGGCTTTATCTAATAAATACTTCAGGCGACTTTTTTCCTGTTTAACTTTTAGATCCTGTAGTACTTTTAGTTTCTGTGTGGCTTTACCTTCATTCTGAATCTGCTGGGTTGTTACGACATCTTCGGAAGTTGATGGATCAGTAAAAATCCAGCTGAGTAAAAAGATTAAGAAAATGACTGCACTACCCACTAGAGCGATGGGCAACCAGAGTTTATTTGATTTAATCCCTGACAGGCCTGAGTTTTTAAGATCACTATTCTGGGACCTATTCTGGGACCTATCCTGAGACCCATATTGGGACTGGTCATGGGAACTGTCATTTAAATTTCTGTCATCTAAATGATGAGAACCACCCGTCTGTGCAGAATTTTCGTTTGAGCTATGATTACGAACTTTAATAATGGTATCAGTTGCTCCCTGGGCCGTTGCTCCCTGGGCCGTTGCTCCCTGGGCCGTTGCTCCCTGGGCCGTTGCTCCCTGGGCTGTTTCTCCCTGGGCTGTTTCTCCCTGGGCATTTTCTCCATAGGCATTTTCTCCATGGGCCGTAGCACTGATAGCTCGCTTACCATGTGCATCAACCAGACCCTGAGTTCCACTATTCGCCGACCTGGAAATTCCCGTATTATAGCCAAGCTCCGTATCTGTCCATAACAGCTCTGTCACTTCATCTGGTTCTGGCGGATTAAGCATATAATCTGGTAGCTGGGGAGCCTCTGTTTTACCCAGCAACATATCGGCCCATCTCAATACGTTTTTGGGCCGTTCATCTATTTTGAACATTAAGGCTTTATCGACTGCCAGCAAAAAGTTTTCTGAATACTCTCCTTCGGCTAAAACTGAAACAGGCTCATAGGTATCTAAGCCCTTTTCCAGGAAGCTGCCTCCCCTGAACAAGGCATCTATTGGTTTTTTACCCGTAATACCCGCATATATACTGGCTCCCAGGGAATAAATATCTGTCCACGGCCCCTGTTTACCGGCACCTTCATTGTATTGTTCATAAGGGGCATAGCCAATGGTTACCAGGCTGGTAAGTGCTTTGGTTTTACCACCAATAGATTGACGGGCCGAACCAAAATCCAGCAGCAACGGGGAGTTATTATTGCAGATATAAATATTGGCAGGTTTTATATCTCTATGGATAAAACCCGCATTGTGCACCAGTGACAGGCCATCTAATATGGGTATAAAGGTATCAAGCAGCTGATCTTCGCTGAATCTGGGTTCTTTTTTATATATCTTTGAGAGGTCTCTGCCCTGGGCATATTCCATCACCATATAGGCCGTATTATTATCTTCAAATACGCTCAACACACGAACTATATTGGGATGATTAAATTTTGCTAGCGTTCGGGCTTCAGCAATAAATCGATCTAACCCCCAGCTATAGAGCTTTTCCTGATCGCCTGTTTTTGGATGAACAGTACTATCTGATTCACGCACTGCAAAGTCTTCTGGCATGAATTCTTTAATTGCCACATCACGGTCTAAATTAGTGTCGTGAGCCAGATAGGTAATACCAAAACCACCACGGCCAATGACTTTTTTGATTTCATACCAGTGAAGTAAATAACCATCGCCAAGCGAATTATTATTCTTACGTAGTTCCATCCCGAGCTCAGTATTTCCAGTGACTTATCATTTATCCATTTAAACCTGCCAGCTTTAGCCGCATCAGCTTACACCTTCTTTGTACAAGCTTGCCTGATATTTAAAAAAACAGCAAGTAGCGCTATTTTCATAACATTTTCGAGAACAGAACCCTACACCTATAGCCTTAAATGACATTTAACAACGTTAACCGTTTACTAAAAACTATACATAGGTTATTTATAATTTGTCTGTTTTTTAGTTTATAAAGAAACAAGGCAGATATAATAGACAGATATAATAGCCAGTCAAAATAGTAGTGAATAATATTGAAATCTAAGACCGGTTTAACACTTATCTACCCGCTTTGCCATGTACTTAGATTAAACATATAAAAACCACACATCTTTGACTTAGATTAAGGCTATTATTACCTAATCCTTTTAAATACACTTTAAATTAACCATTAAACAAATCAGGCTCCCCCTTTATGAATAAAAAATGCATTGCCATCATTCTAACCCTTCTGCTTATTATTGCAGGTGGCGCATACAAGTTTATCTTTCAGGGCAGTGTTACAGAAAGTTCTGATGGTCGAATTTCTATACTATTAAATCCCGAGGAAAGAGATTTAGTATTAGCCGAAATGAGAATGTTTTTAAGCAGTGTTCAGCAAATAAATTCGGGGATTGCAGAAGATGATTTGAAAGTTGTTTCAAAAGCAGCACGCGCAGTGGGTAAAGCTGCACAAGGTGAAGTGCCAGGTTCACTGGTTGGCAAGCTACCTTTAGCGTTTAAAAAGCTTGGCTTTGATACACATACTAAATTCGATCAGCTAGCAATGGACACAGATGATCTGGGAGATGCTAAACACGCCTTATCTCAGCTTTCCAGCTTAATGCAAAATTGTGTTGCCTGTCATGAGACATATCGAATTGATCTTGAAGGGGGGGAATAGTCGTATGTCGTATGTCATATGTCTTAAGTCTTAAGTCGCAAGTCAAAACAGGTGAACCTGTCATTCTGAGCAACTAACTTGTCTGGAACAAGTTGAGCTGTTCTACTGGTGTGAAGCATGAAGGACATGAGCCGTAATAATACGAAGAATCTAGTTCAATGAAGGTTGGAAACTTCACGGGTAACAGATCCATCGCATTCGCTCAGGATGACAATGTTTGTTTTGACATACGACATACGACATACGACTTATGACTTATGACTTACGACTTAAGACTTAAGACTTAAGACTTAAGACTTATGACTTATGACTTACGACTTCGTCATCTTCCTACGCATAAACGCATAATACATCACCGGTATAACCACTAGCGTTAACAAAGTAGAAACTAATATCCCGAAGATTAACGATATCGCCAGCCCACTAAATATCGGATCGCTTATAATAAAAAAGGCACCTAGCATCGCCGCCGCCCCGGTTAAAATAATGGGCTTGGCGCGCACCGCACCTGCACGAATAACCGCTTCTTCAAAATCCATTCCTTCCTCTACCTGTTGATTTATAAAATCGACCAGTAAAATAGAATTCCGCACAATAATTCCGGCGAGCGCTATCATGCCGATCATTGAGGTTGCGGTATATTGTGCGCCGATCATTGCATGCCCCGGCATTACACCAATAATGGTTAAGGGTATGGGTGCCATAATAATTAACGGCACTAGATAAGAACGAAACTGAGCAACCACTAAAAAGTAAATTAGAATTAATCCCACCGAATAAGCGATGCCCATATCACGAAATGTTTCATAGGTAATTTGCCACTCGCCATCCCATTTCATGCTGTATTGATAGGGATTATCCGGTTGATTAATTAAGAACTGTTGAATCGGTTTGGGCTCATCATTCAGCGAAAACATAATTTCAAACATACCGTATAACGGACTATCTAATTCACCCGCCATATCACCCGTCACCATCACCAGGGGTAACAGATCTTTATGGTAAATGGCATTTTGGCGTAGCGTTTTTTCTATTTCTACCACGTCTGACAACGGCACCAACCCGCCGGTCACATTGCGCACCCTTAACGATAATATACTCTGAATATACGCTTTATCGGCAACTGTAAATTGTAAACGCAATGGCAATGGGTATTTCATATTACCCGCATGTAAAAAGCTAATGTCTTCGCCATTTAAGGCGGTTGAAATCAAATCGACGACCTGCTTTTGATCAACGCCCCTTAATGCGGCTTTTTGCTGATCGATTTTGATAATTAATTTATCGGCCTGTGCCTCGATAGAATCATCGATATCAACCACGTCGTTAGTTGAAGCAAAAACCTCACGTACTTTTTTAGCGACTTGCATTTGGCCCTGATAATTAATGCCATAAATTTCTGCCACTAAAGGTGATTGCACCGGAGGGCCGGGAGGCACTTCTACAATTTTCACATTCGCATTAAACTGTTTTCCAATTTCCTGTAACGGAATTCGTAATGCTGCTGCAATTTCATGGCTCTTTCTATCTCGCGCAGATTTATCTAACAAATTAACCTGTATATCACCTTCGTTAGCCTGTTGGCGCAAATAATATTGTCGCACTAATCCATTAAAATTAATCGGTGCGGCGGTGCCCGCATAAATTTGATAATTTATCACTTCGGGAACGGCGGCGATGCGCTGACCCAATTCATTTAAGACCCGTGTTGTTTGTTCGACTGTTGTACCTTCCGGCATATCAACAATCACCTGAAACTCAGATTTATTATCGAAGGGTAGCATTTTTAATACGACTAATTTCACCCCTGCCAGTGACACAGATAACAAGAGTAAAATCATAATGCCGAGCAATAATTTACGCCGGTTACCCTGCCCTGCATCACCTCTTAAAAAAGGCGTTAAATATTGCTTAAAGAAACGATACAAAGTCGTATCGTCAGAATTTTCATTATGCGCGGCTGCAGCTTCATCAGCTTGATGATGTGACGGATTTAATATTTTATATGCCAGCCACGGTGTGACGACAAACGCCACCAATAATGAAATTAACATACCAATGCTGGCATTGATTGGAATAGGACTCATGTACGGCCCCATCAATCCTGTCACAAACGCCATCGGTAACAGGGCGGCGATAACGGTAAACGTTGCGAGTATCGTCGGTCCGCCCACTTCATCTACCGCCAGTGGAATGGATTCTTTAAAACTTTTTCCGCCGAGTTGCATATGACGGTGAATATTTTCAACTACCACGATGGCATCATCCACTAAAATACCAATCGAGAAAATCAGAGCGAATAGTGATACCCGGTTTAAAGTAAAGCCCCAGGCCCAGGAGGCAAACAGTGTCATTGCTAAGGTAATCACAACCGCCAATCCAACGATGATGGCTTCACGCCATCCCAGTGCCACCAGCACCAGTAATACTACAAATGCCGTTGCAAAGATTAATTTTCCAATTAACTGCTGGGATTTTGCATTAGCCGTTTTTCCGTAATCACGGGTGACTGTAACCTGTACATCATCGGGAATAAAAACGCCTTTAATCTGCTCAATTCGCTCAACAATTTGTTCGGCAATTTCAACTGCATTGGTGCCGGCCTGTTTTGCAATGGCTAAAGTAACTGATGGAAAATTACTCTGAACATTTTCTGTTTGACTGGCTGCACCCATACCAAATGCGCTGTACTGCTCCGGATGATCAGCTGCACGAGTTATGTTTGCCACATCACGTAAATAAATTGGCTTATTATTTTCAACCCCGACAACGAGATCACGAACCGCATCAACCGAACTTAAAAACTGTCCACTCTGCACTTCTATCTGCTGGTTATCACGCACCATGTAACCTGATTTACGGGAATGATTACTCTGTTGTAATGCATTGCGCAAATCATCCACTGATAAATTATAAGCGGCCAATGCTGAAGCATTAAGCCGTATATGCACCACATCATTGGCTGCACCCAGGGTATAAATATCACGCGTACCCGGCACCCGTTTTAATTCTGACTCAATAGCATGCGCAACCTGAGTGAGCTCATAGCGACCATAGTCGGGATTTTTTGACCAGAGAGTCAGGCTGACAATGGGAACATCATCAATACCTTTAGGCTTAATTATTGGTTGCCCAACACCTAAAGCGGGCGGTAACCAACCTTGATTGGAATAGACTGCATTATATAAACGCACAATCGCCTGAGTGCGATCTTCGCCGACTTTAAACTGTACCGTTAACACCGACATACCCGGACGCGAAACCGAATAAATATGTTTAATACCTTCTATTTCAGATAAAATTTGTTCTGCGGGTATACTCACCAGTTGTTCAACATCATTTGCGGATGCGCCGGGAAAGGCAATAAACACATTCGCGAAGGTCACATTAATTTGCGGTTCTTCTTCGCGTGGAGTCACCATGACGGCGAACACACCGAGCAGGAACCCGAGCACTGCCAGCAACGGCGTAATTTCTGTATCGAGAAAATATTTTGCGGTTTTACCTGAAATACCTAAAGCCGGTTTCATAATTTTTATTTCTCTTTAATTTTTTTAAACAATTTATTATTGAAATGGTATTTATTAAAATATTTTTTTAATAAACTCTATTTAATAATTATTATAATAATGTTATTACAGCTGCTCTTTTAAATAACTCGCCGCTTTAACAGGATCTATCGCCACCTGTTCATTTTCTTGCAAGCCCGCAAGCACTTCTATCATTGAGTTATCAAGTTTATGTCCCGCACGAATCTGGCGCATGCGAAGTTTATTCTGCTCGTCCATCACATACAGTGCGGTGACTTCACTGCGATGCGTTACCGCAGACAAAGGCACCTGTAATTTTTGTGTACTACCTGTTGCAAAGGCAACTTTCACCGCCATGCCCGGGTACAAGCCATGATCACCGGGGGGTAAATTTACCCGAACTAAAAAGGTATGGCTATCGGCATCGGCATAAGGACTGATAATCATCGTACTGGTTGCGATACTTTTATTTTCATCATTCAGCAACAACACCCGCGCACTTTTATGTTCACGCACAGAATTAATAATATCCTGCGGCAGATTCACCGCCACCCGTAATGTTTCTAATGAAAGGCCGGTAAACAGTGGCGCACCCGGACGAGCGGTTTCCCCCACTTCAATATGCCGCTTCACTACAATACCGCTATAAGGCGCACGCACAATGGTGCGTTCTAAATTTTCATTGGCCTGATCAAGTCTTGCACGGGATGATTTAAAATTCGACTCCGCTTTATCTACAAGCGACTTGGCCATTAATTTTTTGGTAAACAGTTCCTGCACCCGGGTTAACTCGGTTTCAGCCTGGGTAAAATCTGCCTGTGCGGCGTTTAACTTGGCCTGCTGATCTTTATCGCGCATGCGCAACAACACCGCCCCTTTTTTCACATAATCGTTTACATCAAAGTATATTTTGCTCACCCGACCCGAGGTCTGTGCAGTCATGGTCGCTTTATGCACAGCTTCTACCAGGGCATCCAGAACGCGTTCGCTTTTTACAGCCTGATATTCAGCTTTTGCTAATTTTATATCTAATGACTGGGCGAACACATTTGAAGAAGCAACGAATATTAACAGGCTGGTAAACAATGATATTTTACATTTGGTGTGAATAAGCATGAAATTTTCTCTTAATTAAACAACAGCAGTTTATATAATAGCAGAATATATATAGAACATCAGTGATAGCTTATTAAGATATTGAGCCATGTCTGATTAATCAGGCAAATTATAAGCCGATGCTAAGAAATGAATATTATTTGGAGTCGGGTCGTGTGAGAACGAACTGAAGATGATTCAAGTGAAACATATTGGCTCATCAGCCCGTACGATAAGAAAATGGGGATCTCTTTATTTAACGTTTGTGTAAAATGGGTTGCTCCCCACCATCCATAGAATTCAATCAGGTACTTAAAAATTTCTGAGCTCTTTTATTTTAATGAATAATGTATTTGAGTTTTTTAATCTTACAACGCTGGGTGTTAATTCAATATCCGGGTTATTTAATGGCGATCAGCTAATTTCGTATAGCCATTTCAATAACACTTAATGCCTATATACGCCTGTATACGCCTATATACGCCTATATACGCCTGTATACGCCTGTATACGCCTGTATACGCCCATATATATGCTTGCACATATATATGTTTTGCCGTATATTACGCAAATGCTTAACACAACCGACACTTTTTTTAAAATGCTATCAGACAGCACTCGTCTGCGCTGCTTAATGCTCATGCAGGCCGAAGGTGAACTGTGTGTATGCGAACTGACCCATACTCTGAACTTGTCCCAACCTAAGGTATCACGGCATCTGGCGCACTTACGTGAAGCCGGCGTGTTGCTCGCCAGGCGTAATGGCACCTGGATGTTTTATCGAGTTAATCCGGATATGCCGAGCTGGTCACGGCAAATACTGCAAACGGCTCTCGATGGCACTCGAAATTCCGAGCCCTTTATTTCGGATCATAAAATATTGAAGAGCATGGAGAATCGGCCTGCATTGGCATGTTGTTCGTAAATTCAAACAAACTTAGAAATACCCGCGAAGGCGCGCACTTTGTAATGAAGGGCACCCTCTTAAATTTAATGAATTTATATAACTTCATTAATAAGTAAATAACGTTAAACAGTCGTCCCAGAAAGCTCTGCTCGCTCATATGATCTGCAGATTTCAGCCTTCACTAGAATGACAATCAAATAATAACAGGAGAATGTAATGCCCATAAAAATCGGCATCAATGGCTTTGGCCGCATGGGTCGTTTAGGTTTTCGTGCGGGTTGGCGTAATCCGGCCTATGAAATAGTCCATATCAATGAAATAGCCGGCGACAGCGCAGCGATGGCACATTTACTGGAATTTGATTCCGTACATGGTCGCTGGGGAAAAGAGCCCGCCCATGATGAGCATCATATTTTACTTGATGATAAAGCGATCAGTTATTCCAGTGAAAAAAATCCGGCCGACGTAAACTGGGCAGGTATGGGGATCGACTTAGTTATTGAATGCAGTGGACAATTTAAAACCGCAGCCGAGTTGCAATGTTTTTTTGACCAGGGTGTGAAAAAAGTATTAGTGTCTGCACCCGTCGCTGATCCTGCCATAAATATTGTGTATGGAATTAACCAGCATGAATACAATCCAGATAAACATCACATTATCACGGCGGCTTCCTGCACTACAAACTGCTTAGCGCCGGTGATAAAAGTCATGCATGAAACCATCGGCATTAAGCATGGCTGCATGACCACCATTCACGACATAACCAATACCCAGACTATTATTGATAAAGGCCATAAAGACTTACGCCGCGCCCGCTCCTGTGGTGAGTCGCTAATTCCGACCAGCACCGGTTCGGCTAAAGCCATTACAAAAATATTCCCTGAACTTGAAGGGCGGTTAAATGGTTTGGCGGTGCGAGTCCCATTACAAAATGCGTCTTTAGTCGATTTTGTATTTGAAGCTAAACGTAGCACCACTGCTGAAGAAATTAATGCGTTATTTAAACAGGCATCTGAAAACGAATTAAAAAACATTTTAGGTTATGAAGAGCGACCACTGGTTTCGGTGGACTACCGTGATGACCCACGCTCATCCATCATCGATGCACTATCCACTATGGTTATCAATGATACCCAGGTAAAAATTTATGCCTGGTATGATAATGAATGGGGTTATGTAAATCGAATGATGGAGCTGGCTGGATATATTGCCGATGGTTTATGATTTATGATTTATGATTTTTTCATACGCTTATACTTTCCACTTAAGGTAACAACGACCCAATGAATTCGGCACTACGCAATTATGCAATCATTACCAGCAGCTACTGGGCCTTCACCATTACCGATGGTGCCATTCGTATGCTGGTGGTGCTGTATTTTCATCTGCTAGGCTACTCGCCTTTTGAAGTCGCTATGTTATTTTTGTTTTATGAATTTTTCGGCATTATCACTAACCTGGTTGGCGGCTGGTTAGGTTCACGCATTGGTTTAAATATGATAATGCACATCGGCATGTCCATGCAGGTATTTGCACTGGTATTATTAATGGCACCAGAGAACTGGCTGAGTGTTGGTTACGTGATGTTTGCACAGGCTTTATCCGGCATTGCAAAAGATTTAAATAAAATGTCAGCCAAGGCCAGTGTAAAAACATTAATACCCAAAAATGAACACAGTGACTCTAATTTATTTAAATGGATAGCATTACTTACGGGCTCGAAAAATGCGTTAAAAGGCCTGGGTTTTTTTGTCGGCGCCATATTAATGCAGTGGTTGGAATTTCGCGGCGCACTGGCAGTCTTATCCAGCGGTTTATTGATGGTATTAATAAGCTCTGTTATTTTGTTACCCAGTGGATTAGGAAAAACTAAAAACAAGCCGAAATTCAGGCAGGTTTTTTCTAAAACACCTGCCATTAACTGGTTATCCGCTGCACGTTTTTTTCTGTTTGGTTCACGCGATGTTTGGTTTGTGGTCGCTTTACCGGTTTACCTGTATTCCGTCTTTGAATGGAACTTTAGTCAAGTCGGTGGATTTCTGGCACTCTGGATTATTGGCTACGGCATTGTGCAAAGCATCGCGCCTAAACTGATTCACCGCGATAAACAACATGCACCCAATAGTGTAACCGCACTGCGTTGGGCGTTTGCTTTGTGCATAATACCCGCCGCAATTGCTAGCGGCTTATCAACCAGCTTAAATCCACAATGGGTTTTAATAACGGGGCTAATTATCTTTGGCGCAGTGTTCGCCATTAACTCAGCCGTGCATTCTTATTTAATTGTTGCACTCTCAGATCAAGATAAGGTTTCGATGAATGTCGGATTTTATTATATGGCAAATGCAGGTGGGCGTTTAACCGGCACGGTTTTATCGGGCTGGGTTTACCAGGTACAGGGGTTAGAAGCCTGCTTGTGGCTGTCATCAATTTTTATTTTTATTGCGGCGCTTTTGTCGTTCGGATTATCTAAAAAAACAATTACAACTTAACTGGTTAAGATTTTTTCAGGTTTAACTAACAAGCCAATTCGTTGATAATAACGAATGGTATCTAAATTAACCCCAACAGCCTTTTCCAGTCGACCGATAGTTAGTGATTTTGGCATTGATATCCCCTGCACTTGTTTAATCTGTACAAAAATTCTACCGTTTGATTAATGTATTTCAATTAATGATAATCACAATATATCATTATCATCAAAAAAGTTAAAATTGACATATAACAGGTATAAGCTATATTTATGTATTGCCTCCACTGTACCATGTGATTACACAACCATGTGATTACACAACCATGCGGTATCACAACCATGCGCTTCCACAAACATGAGTTTCCACAAGAAAATTATGAGCTTGCTTAAAGAATTATTACAATGTATTTAATTCAAAAATATTTATTTTTATTTTCTGTATTTTTATCAAACCATGCATTCGCTGAAGCGGGTCATGATAAAGAGACTATCACCGGCGCTGGCGCACATTTTGCCTGGGTCATATTCGATTCGTTAAAGCCCGAGCTGGAACAGTCTAGCGGGAAAAAACTCCAGCTATTTGGTAAAAACTCTGACCTGGGCATGGGTTGTAACGCCGGCATAAAACTCGCGAAACAAAGCACCCATGATCATCAAACTTTTGGTTTCACCTGCTGTTTGTTAAGCGATGACGAATTAAAAAAAGAAAAGCTCATCATTTATCCCCTGGCTGAAGAGCCAATAATGATTTTGGTAAACAAAAACAATCCCGTTACTAATTTGTCCACCCAACAAGTTCGCGCTATTTTTAGCGGTAAAACCACCAACTGGAAAGACGTGGGGGGGTGGGATAAAGCCATTGTCGTGGTGGCTCGCCTGCATTGCAAAAACCGTCCTGGCCATTGGAAAACCATTTTACCCAGTGCTGAGCACTTTGTTAAAAAACGCCTGAACGCTTCAAGCGCTAAAGAGATGGTAAAGCTGATCTCGGATTTTGATACCGCATTTGGGCATATAGGCTCCACCTGGGAGTTTGGAAAGGAAAGTCGTGTAAAAGCGATAACGGTTGATAACATTGAAGCGTCTGCAGCCAATTTAAAGAATAAAACCTATCCATTTCATCGCAGACTTTCTGCCGTTACCAGCCTTAACCCCTCACCTGGGGTGCTGGCTACAATACATCAGGTTCAGCATGGCAAGTCATTTGAAGCCGTCGCCAAAAAGTTTAACCTGCTGCCATTAAATACCCCCAATAAAGATTAAAGATGAGTTTAGTCTCGCCATAAGGCTAAACTGAGTGCTAAATTAGTGCCTGGCATCTTTACAGGCATTAAAGCTTAAATATAAAACAATTAACGAGATGGCCGCCAGGCTAATTTGCATTGCATTAAACCAGGGTGAGATAAGCAAATAAATATCCTGCCAGTAATCGGAGTTTAATAGCGGATTAAATACCCGCGACAACATCATCACATCCAATAACCACGCGGGATTTTCACTACAACAAGCCTGCACCCGTAGATAAAAAACCGATAAACAAAGCAGGCTACTGGCGCTGATTATTTTTATCCAGATGTTTAAGGGCGGCGACATTTTGCCCAGTCGAGCAACAAAGACACTCAGCGCCACCAGCACCATTGCGCTGAGCGGCATGATATAAACACCCCAAATTTGAGTGCTAGTCTGAGCATCTATTTTTTGAATAATTACCAGCGGTTTGTGCATTAATAATCCCATGGCAGTTAACGGGTTAGTGAAAAACAAATCCACATACAGTCTGAAATATTGAATCAATACAAAATCTACCTGATTGGGTAAACTGAATGTAGCAACCACTACCAGGACAATTTCTAACAATATAATAATCATAAATATGCTGAGTAATTGAATTATGTATTTCATCTTAATCTAACTTTTCCCATGCTTATTGCGCTGTTCGATTTATTCAGTACGCACTTTTTATTGTCACTCAATGCAATATATCGAGCATATCTAACGAGTACTATTCTGTCAGCTGATACATAAACAGGTCAATCCTGATCTAATGCCTGCCTCCCGGTATCATCCCGGTATCATCCCGGTATCGTCCTGTATCGCCCTGCCCCCCTCCACATCAAGCACATTAACGATATGCACTTTGATCAAATATTGACAGCGCCGATTGATATAACTTAGTTTAATCAGGGTTAATTAGTCGGAAAATGCTTTAAAATCCGCTTTAATATTCAATGAACCTAAATTTGCTGTTATAATCATCGCCGCAGAACGACTCGTTTTGTGTCTATATCGGCTTAATTACACGCCTTGACTAGATAGTCACACCCAAATTGATAAAAATAACGATTAACTATTTTCAATTTAAATTTCGGGGCTACGCTATCATAATTAACTTATTACAATAATTTTAACCCCCAACACAATTTTCAACCTTCATTGTAAGGTTATTTTTCATAAGGGACCCTGTACCCCTAAGCTGTATTGAATTATGAAGTTACGAACTCAAATTTTACTCTCCATTCTCGGCATAACCATTTTAGCGCAGGTCGTTTTTGGTTTTCTCGCTTACCGTCAAATCACCGAGAGTCGAGGCGATCAATTAACCATTTTTTTGCAATACCTTAATCGTGAAATTGCTGAACGAATCACCCTGCCGGGCAATCGCTATGTTTCAGAGATATACCTTGAGGAGCTTCGTCAAAAGTTTTCCACGCCTAAGTCAATTTTATTTATTCAGCAGAATCAGGAAATTCTCTATATAGCGGGCAACCCCGGGCTGAATTTAGACGATATTTCTGAGCGCTTAAAGGAAGCCAGCGCGGAGTCGAACAAACATGGCTTAGTAGAGCTGGATAAGCTTCAGTATTATTGGGCGATTAGCATATTGCCCGATAATAGCTATCAACTGGTCATGCTGGAACCCGCTCACAGCGATGAACTAGAAATCGCCTCTGAACTGAGATTGCGCCTACTCAGCTCTGGCTTTGCTATTATCTGCCTGGCAGTTTGGATTAGTCTGCTTCTGAGCTCTAAAATATCCCGTGAACTAGATAAGAAAAGCCAGCAGCTTGAGCACATGGCACTGCATGATAAATTAACCGGTTTGCCTAATCGAACCTTACTGGCTGACAGAATGGAGCAGGTATTATTACAGTCTGCCCGTAACAAACAGCCGTTTGCTCTGTTTTTACTGGATTTAGATCGTTTCAAAGAGGTGAATGATACCCTCGGCCACCACTTTGGAGATGAGCTTCTAAAATTGGTGAGTAAACGCTTGTCTGGCGCCATCAGAGAAAATGACTCCATTGCGCGTCTTGGTGGTGATGAATTCGCATTGCTATTGCCCCAAACCGATGTACAAGGTGCTGAACTTTGCGCTAATCGTATTCTGCAAGCCATGAAAGCTAACTATTACATCAATGAAGTATCCACTGAAAGCAAAGCCAGCATTGGTATTGCGCTTTATCCGGAGCACGGTGAGAGCTCCGAAGCCCTTATGCAGTATGCTGATGTTGCCATGTATCAGGCCAAAAAATCACAAACGGGTTTTGCTATTTACGACCCGGAACAGAACACTCACAGCGTGCGCCGCCTGCAACTCATGAATGATTTACATGAGGCCATCGACAACCAGGACATCATTGCCCATTATCAGCCCATCATCGACCATAAGCTCAACAAGGTCACCTCGGTTGAAGCGCTTGCGCGCTGGACGCACCCGAGCCTTGGTGATATCTCACCGGATGAATTTATTCCAATGGCAGAACAGATGGGATTAGTTCGGATACTGACATTACAGGTACTTGACCAGGCATTAAACTTTTGTAAAAAACTCAATCAATCTGGATTCGATACCGGCATCAATGTGAATTTTTCCGTTTACTGCCTGCAGGACTTGTCATTACCCGAGAGCATTATACAATTACTGGATCAGCACAATATAAATGCCCACAAGCTTGAGTTAGAAATAACCGAAAGTGCACTCATGCTGGATTTAAACCGGGCGGGTAAAACCTTAAGCCATTTAAATGATACGGGCATTCGATTAGCGATTGATGATTTCGGCACCGGATTTTCTTCTTTAAATTACTTAAAAAGTTTACCCGTTGATACATTAAAAATAGATAAGTGTTTTATTTTTGAAATGGATATCAGTAGCAAAGATAAAGCCGTTGTTAAAACCATTGTAGAGCTAGGGCATAATCTGGGCTGTAAAGTGGTTGCCGAAGGGGTAGAAAATCAAACGTCTTTAGACAACTTAAGCTCTCTTAATGTGGATGCAGTACAGGGCTTTTTCTTTAGCCAGGTATTAGCTGACGATGAAATGATTAGCTGGATGAAAAACTACTCTGCATAAGGCATTTTTTATGGGTGATTAAATAATGCAGGGACTGATTCAACATCATACTTAAGAGATGTTTAGTCTGCGACCCAAAAACCCGGAAGAAAAACCCAGAAGAAAACCCGGAAGCACTTTTTTATACCTGACAACCTAAGCTCGTATCGTGAGTTATTTTATAACACACGAGTACAGGTCAGGTGTCACTGCGGCCTAATCGTTAACTCAAAACTAAGCCGCGCGAGATTTTTTATTCCACAAATACGCCGCTAAAATAATCAGCCCCAGCTGCACTAATAATCCCTGCAAGTTAGGGTACACACCCAGCAAGTCAATGCGTATAAAATTAACCGGGCTAGATATTAGAACCCCGGCTTCCTGTAATGCAGCAACACCCTTGCCCGCAAAAACAACCGCCAGTACAAACATCAATCCACCGGTTACCGCAAAGAATTGTCGCAATGGCAGGCGCACGCTATAACGCATAATTAACCAGCCGACGACTGCCAATACACCCACTGCGGCAATAAAACCACTGAAGGCCATTGACTGCCCTGCCTCACTGGTTTGAACCCAAAGCGCCTGATAAAACAAAATGGTTTCAAACGCTTCACGATACACGGCAATAAACGACAGACCGGTCAGCGTCCATAAGGTCCCCGATGTAAGTGCTTTTTGCATATTATCATCGATAAATTTTTTCCAGTTAGCGGCACTGGTTTTATCGTGCATCCAGAACCCGACGTAGAGCAACACAAGCGTGGCCACAATGGCCGCAATGCCCTCTGTGATTTCGCGAGATGAGCCGGAAATATCAATTAATGAAACCGATGCCCACCAGGTTAACAGCCCAAGTATGAGCGCACTGACCCAGCCCACATGAATATATATCAAACCATCCTGGCGTTTGGTGCGCACTAAAAATGCCGCGAGTGCCGCGACAATTAATAGCGCTTCCAGACCTTCGCGCAGCAGAATAAAAAAGGCACTGGCAAATGCGGCTTCACCGGATAATCGACTGGTACTTAATAATTCTTCAGCCGTATCCAGTTTCTGGATAATGGTTGCGATGTCATTCTCAATCACCGCTATGCTTTCACCGCCGCGTATTTTATTGCGCAAGTGGGTCATTAACACCTCTATCTCCAGGCGCAGGGGTTTGTCGAACGCATTAATATTATGCTCAACTAACTCAAAGCCTTCAAGATAGGCTTCTACCGCATACTGATAGGCCTTTTTGTGCTCATTATTTTTATAAGCAACCAGCACATCATCTAAACGCTGTTTGGCAAAAGATAACTTAGAACCTTTGTCAAAAAAGACTTCGGGATGATGGCGTAAATAAGCCATCACCTTAGTGCCGTTTTCACCGTATAAATCGGATGCCTGATCGGGCGTGGTAATGGTGAGTTGATTAATATCCAATAGCGGACTGGCACTGATATCAATGCTGGAAGCATCTTCAGCTGAAATATCTGCCGCCATGCTGCCCACATAAAAGGCAAGAGACCAACGATCCTCATCACTTATCTGGTCGTAAGCCCCCATTGCCGTATCACTCACGCCACGTGTAATGGTGCTGTGCAAACCGAATAATGTACGCTGCTGATAGCGCTCGACATCGTGGAAATTAATCGGTGCAGGTTCCATATTGAGGGCTGCCGGGCCATCTCCAAAACCCTCTACTCCATGACAAGAGGCGCAGTGTTCAGCATATAGGGCTACAGCTTTTACGAGATCGGGCTGTTTACGGGGCACCACCATAATTTGATAGGCATTGATAATTATATGGTGCATTTGAGAGGTTACAGATTTAATCGCCTCAGGCGATTTTTTCTGCTCCACCAACAGGCTTAGTTTTATTGCATTTTCGGTTAACTCAGCTTTAACCTGTTGAGTAGCTGCATCGGTGCTGGGCAAATCAATGAGGTGTTGTGATATCCCCGCTGCAAAATCCTGCATTTCCTCGTATTCGGCAGTATTAATCACCTGTCCATTCGCAACCGCTCCACTGTAATCAACACCAACATAATCAATTAATTGCAGTAATTGCTGAGTATCTGCCATTAACGGCCGCGAAAAGAGAAAAAATAGCGTAATTAAAAAACCAACGATGACTTTCATACTGAGAAATTCCGACAATGATTACTACAAGTAACGCTAATGATAACAATTATCATTAACATGATAAAGTTAATTTAACCAAAATATCTATTATATTTAGAATAAAACCCACATCTGCCTCTTTTCGGCACTTCTGCCCTTCCTGCAGGCAGCTATTTTTGTACTAAACTTATTGACAGAATGAAACATATACACTGACTGTATAGATAATTTGAGAGAAATAATGCTCCTGAATACTTTCCATATGCTGATATTACTGGGTCTTTTAATTAACTTTCCCAATGTTGCTCTTACTGCGAGTCATAATACCGAAGTACACCCGTTTTTGATTTCAGGTGTTGTTCAAAACAGCAATAACGCTAATAAAATAAAAGACTTTAGTGACTATCTCTCAAAGCACACGGGTTACCCTCTACAGATCAGTTTTGCGACCAATTATTCGGATCTGTCCAGGAAAATGCGCGATGACCCAGGCGCTATTGGCTGGACCTGCGGCGCACCGTATGTTCAAGATCACGAGACTGACCAGCAACAACTCATTGCGGTACCCGTATTCAATCAAAAATCAAGCTATTACAGTATTGTCTTAACAACCAGCCAGCATACTGAAAAAAAACTCTCTGACTTTAAAGGTGCGGTGCTAGCCTATTCTGACTCACGTTCTAACTCCGGGTTTCTATCACCAAAATACGCACTGTTCAAACAAGGTATCGAAATGAATACACATTTTCGACTCTTACTAAATGCCGGCAGCCATGAGGGCATCATCCACGCTTTATTAAATGGCTTAGCTGATGTAGCAGCAGTTAATGAATATGTCTGGCTATCCTATTTAGGTGATTTTCCCGATGCAAAAAACAAACTACGCGAAGTTGAACGAATGGGTCCCTATCCACTTACACCCATCGTTGCCAGCAAAGGAGTATCAAAAAAAATCATAGAAAAAATGACAGCAACTTTAATTAACATGAACAACGATAAAAAAGGTCACGAGCTTTTAAAACATTTTCATCTTGATGGTTTTGTAGAAAAGGACTCAAGCTTTTATGACCCGATACGATCAATGCTAAATAAAGTCGATATACATAAAGTGAATTAATAATCCTTATGTCGATCAATCTGAAAAAATGGTTATTTAAATCCATATCGAGACAGGTTAGCAGTCTACTGGTTCTATTATTAAGCGTAGCTTTATTATTACCTGCAACTTACTTTATTCATAGCCTGCAATCTGAAACTCAGAACACAACCGAGCAACTGGCCTTACAACTCATAAGCTCCCTTAGGACCTCTATTTCAAAACCTCTACTATTTAAAGACAACTTTAGCGCCTGGCAGCTGATATCAAATCAAATTAAAAACAACGAACAACAATTAGCTGCAGGTAGTTTACTAAAAATACAAGAAATTTCTATTATCGACAAAGACAATCTTGTTTTCGCTCACAGCTCACCAAGGCAGCACCCTTTACAGCTAAAGTATTCCGGAATCACGCCTACTACAAATGAGCTAGCGTTGAATTCAAACAAGACTTTAATCATTCGCCCTACAGATGTTAATAAAAACAGCTTACGTCTTTACGCCAATGCAATATATCAGGGAAACCATAGTGGCTTAATTATATTACAAATGGACTTAACACTAATAAACCAACTCAAACAACAACATATCGAAAAAATTATCGCTTACTTTCTTATCACTATTATCATCATCATTATCGTCGGATATTTATTCGGAAAATGGATTAGTACACCTCTTAAAACAATTGAAAACTCAATAAACATAATAGGCAACGGAAAACTTAGAATAGAAAACTTAAAAAACCGACATGATGAATATAAGAATTTGGCGACAGCTATAGAGAACACTGACAGAGAACTTTATGACAGTCACTCTAAAATAGATTTATTATTAGACTCCACAGCCGAAGCAATTTATGGAATTGACCTAAATGGGAACTGCACATTTGTAAATCGGGCGTGTATAAATATGCTCAACTATGAACATAAGTCTGAACTGATTTCACAAAACATGCACCAGTTACTGCACAAATCGACATCCCAAAACACACCTCAGTCTAATGCAAACATAAATCAAAAAATATATCTTGACGATGAAATTATTTGGCGTAAAGACAATTCAAGTTTTTCAGCTGAATACTGGTCGCACCCTATCGTAAAAGACAATACTTGCATTGGTGCAGTGGTGACATTTATAGATATTTCAAAACGCAAAAAAATACTAAATAACCTGAGAGAACGAGAACAAGATTTATCAACTATGCTACACAGCATCGGCGATGCAGTCATTGCAACTGACGCTAGCGGCCTTATTACCCGCATGAACCCCGTTGCTGAAAGACTCACGGGGTGGAAATTTTCTGATGCCGCAGGTAAAGAAGTCAAAAAAGTATTCCCTATAATAGATGCATCAACACGTGACCCCATTATAAACCCAATAGATAAAGTAATAAGTAGCGGGGAAATTGTTTATCTGAGTGACCACACCACCCTCATTTCTAAAAACGGAAAAGAGTATCATATTGCTGATTCAGCAGCACCCATTCGTGATACCGATAACTTAATTAAAGGTATGATTTTAGTGTTCAACGACGTAACAGAGCAATATATTTTACGTGCTGAAGTGGTTGAACAAAAAACTAAATTGCAACGTATCTTTGATGATATGCAAAGCCTGGTAGTCATAGTTGAGCTAGATGGAAGCATTTCATTTATCAACAACACACCGCTCAAGCTGGGAAACTTGAAAGAACATGAAGTATTCGGCGCAAAACTATGGGATTTGATTTTTTTCAATTATGATGAGCAAATTCAAAAACGCGTAAAGGATGACTGCTTTAAAGCCGCAGCAGGTGAGATCACTTTTAATGATATTGCTATCAATACTCCCGACGGGTTAATCTGGATAGAAATATCTTTTCATCCAATAAAAGATAAAAATGGTTCCATTATTCAACTCGTTGCAGAAGGACGTGATATCAACACTCGAAAACAACAGGAGGACGCTCTACGACGATCACAAAAAATGGATGCCATTGGTCAGCTGGCCGGCGGTATTGCCCATGATTTTAATAACCAGCTTGGCGTGGTAATTGGTTACCTTGATATTTTACAAAGCACGCTCTGCGATGACAAACAACTAACATGGCTTAAACAATCAACAGAAGCAACATTACGATGTATAGATTTAACACAGCAACTATTAACTTTTTCACGTAAAAAATCGACAAACAAATCAAACACTAACATTAATACTGAATTAACTAATTTAAATACCATGATAGCGCGCACGGTCACACCACAAATCGAAGTGGAGTATTTTTTGGATAAAAACTTGTGGTTAACCGAAATAAATTCCGGTGATTTTCAGGATGTTATTTTAAACCTGGTGATCAACTCCAGAGATGCTATACCAAACGGCGGAAAATTAACTTTTGAAACGTCCAACAAAACACTAGATGTGAACTATGCAAAAAAGCATCTTAATTTAGATGCCGGTGAATACGTGCAAATAACAATCGGCGACACCGGCTGCGGTATGAGCAAGCAGGTTCTTGACAGAATATTCGAACCGTTCTTCACCACCAAAGAAGAAGGAACCGGTTTAGGCCTGGCTATGGTATATAGTTTTGTACATCGCGTCGGCGGTGAAATTCGTTTTTACTCTGAAATTGATACTGGCACAACCATTCACATGTACCTACCCCGTAGCGACTCTTCTACCATTAATAACGATGAAATCATTAATACAAACACATTACCCATAGGTCATGAAACAATACTGGTGGTAGATGACGAAAAAGATTTATTGGATCTAGCCTGTATTTATTTATCAGACCTGGGCTACCAAATACACAAAGCTGATAACGCACATAAGGCATTAGCAATATTAGAATCTGATGTGTCAATAGATTTATTGTTCAGTGATGTTGTTATGCCTGGCGGAATGAATGGCTACGAACTAGCTGAGCAGTCACTGCAAAATCATCCTAATGTAAAAATACTTTTAACATCTGGTTTCACTTCACGATTTGATATAAAAAATAAACCACTAAAACTCGACAACAAACTACTTAGCAAACCTTATAGAAAAGCAGAGCTTGCTAAAAACATAAGACTCACTTTGGACGAGATATCATAATGACATCGCCACTTTTAACTATTATTGACGACGAAATTGCACTGGTAGATTTTATTTGCCATGTAGCTGAAGCAGCCGACTATAGCGTTGACAAATATAACGACGCAAAAGTTTTTATGCACGAATTTAAAAACACATCTGATGTGATAATTCTGGATTTAATGATGCCAGATGTCGATGGTGTTGAAGTCATTCGCTATCTGGCTAGTGAAAACTGTAAATCTCATATTATTTTAATGAGTGGTTTTGATAAAAGCGTATTACACTCAGCCCAAGAACTCGCCAAAGAACATAAACTGAATTTTTCTGGTTGCCTGTCAAAACCATTTAGAGCTAATGAGTTGCATAAATTACTTAGCGAACTGTCAATGCTTCCACAATCACCAAACCCAAAGAGATACAACCAGGCACCTACTGTAGATGAACTTTATTCTGCCATTTCAAATCATGAGCTAGTCATGAACTACCAGCCTAAAGTCAATCTAAATGAAAGTAACTTACTAGCGGTTGAAGCATTAGTGCGCTGGAATCATCCAGAGCGAGGTTTAATTCCACCGGATTTATTTATTCCGTTAGCTGAAAAGCATAATTTAATTGATGATTTAACATGGGAGATTTATCATCTGGTTTTATCTCAGGCTCAAAGCTGGTTAACACAAGGCCTGGAAATTAAAATCGCAGTTAACATGTCTGCGATTACATTAAAAGATCTGGATCTGCCTAAAAAAATGATGGCTCTATTAAACCAGTATAACTTACAACCTCAACAAATTATTCTTGAAGTTACTGAAACTGCGTTAATGCAGGAGTTAATTAAATCGCTGGATATACTCACTCGCTTACGCATGAAAGGTTTTAAGTTATCCATTGATGATTTTGGTACTGGTTATTCATCATTAATGCAGTTACATCGTATTCCGTTTTCAGAACTTAAAATTGATGGTTCATTTGTAATGAATATGGATCAGGACCCTGAATCTCTGGCGATTGTTGAAACCGTAGTGTTACTGGGGCATAAGCTCGGCATGAAAGTTGTTGCAGAAGGTGTTGAAACTGAAAAAAATATGGAGCAATTAAAAAACATGGATTGCGATATTGCTCAGGGCTATCATATTTGTCGACCCCAATCAGCTGAAGATATTACCGAGTGGTTTTTACAAAAACAATATGAAAAATATTCTTTTCAGACATGATTTTTTGTATTTAAACCTCGACTAACAAAATTTCTGAAAACTTAGAGTTCAACCTCGTCACAATCTTTGCACCGACTTAAGCAAATACCCATTGGGCTAATTCAATCCTTGCATCGTCTCAGCAAGCTAGTTAGTAATATCAATAACTTAGACTGACATTCTTTCAACTGCTGAATAATTTAGCTTCATCTAATATACACTGACTAGCATACACCTTTTGACTAACTTATTATCAATTGAATTGAATCAACATTGATTTTATAATAGCCAGTGTAAAAATGAATTTATTACCCTGTCGCTAAAATAAAAGGATGTAAAAATGTTAAAAGCCAATCATTCAATATGCCTCATTCTATTTAGTTTTTTCTCCCTATCCGCTGTTAGCCACGCTGACGAATCTGATCAATGGCAACAATTTCGCGCTCATAAAGGCATGCAGGAACTGGATGCCGAATTTGATCAACCCAAAATAGAACCCGAAGTCCGAGTGGTTGAGAAAATTGTCGAAGTAGAAGTTGAGAAAGTGGTTATTAAAGAGGTTCCTGTGTCAGTAGCACAACCCGCCCCTCAACCCACACCCGTAGAAAACACACCTACTTCAGACACTGCTGTAACGGTTGAATCTGATGGTTATGTCTTTACTTTGAGCGATTGCCAAATGTCTCACCGAAATATAAAGTGCAATTTAAAAATACTGAGTGTCGAACGTGACGGCGATTTAACGTTATACTCATCAAATGGTGCTTACTCAACTCGACTTTTTGATCGAAATGGAAATGAGTATACGCCTAGCAAAATATCCATGGGAAATAAAGCGAATAGCCGAGCAATTAAAAATCAGTATATTGCAGGTGTAACCGCTAAAGGCTCTATTAGTTTTGAGAACATTGATAAAAGCACTCAGAATATCGCACTGATTGATTTGAGCTATTATGATTCAACCGACAGAAAATACAAACATACAAAATTTCGTAGTGTGAATTTAGTTTTATAACCGATAACAAGGTTCTTATATATTTCAAAATAACTTTCGAGTTAAATGACTATATTGATTATAGATAAGGGGCTCAAAACAGCCTGAAGCGGACTTAAACCGTTTTATTTAATTGATGTTCTGTGCCCTGTTGTGGAGCATGACCATCAGGGAAAGGTCGCTGTTTTTTAGCGCCCTGTCCCATGTGGTAATTCCGATCAGATGGGCAGTGCGATGAACGACCCCGCACAGCTCTTGGTGGACTCAATAAGGGGACAGAGCGCCAAAAAACGGCGGTCTTTCCCCGCGGGAGAAGTTCCCTGGCAGTGCAACTTGCTAACAAGCAAAGCAATCTAACGAACGTCCGCTTCTGGCTAATTTGAGTCATTACCTATTGTCACTATTTAAATGAAGCCTGAGCTAGTACATATTACACTTGTACCTATTACACTTGTACCAATTACACTGGCTCAAACTCACTCATATAATATAACTTGCCGCACCAGCTTTGGCTGGGTTCACCTATTTTTTAGTTTCTTTCTATAGCGATACCCTAATGCAATAAAAACAATTAAAGCGCCCATCGCTAATAAAAGCAGCTCAACCAATAAATACTGACTTATACCATCAGCAACACCATTGCTATCAGCGGCTTGAGCCGGCAGCATCCAGATTGCAGTGCAGACTGTAATCCACCATGAAAAAAAAATTCTAAACATTTTTTAACTTTCTCGAAATAATATTATTATTATGGTTAGATGCTTGAAATTAAAAACTTATTCCGTTTTATCGACTTGAAGTTTTGCGCCCCGCTGTGGTACATGACCATCAGGGAAAGGTCGCTGCTTTTTAGCGCCCTGTCCCATGTGGTAATTCCGATCAGATTGGCAGAGCGATAAACGGACTCCGCTCTGTTCTTGGTGGCCTCAATCAGCCTCCATCGAGGCTTTAACACAGCGCAATACCTCATAGTCATACTGTGCATCAAGGTATTCAAATACCGGTTTCAGTTTTTTAGCTTCATCACCCAGTTCTAAAATAGCATTTTGAATTTGAGTAATTTCATTTTGAGAGAGACTCACCACATCATTTAGTAACACACTTCCCTGCTCAATGAGTT
>Ga0316206_1000641_pt1 | contig 41823 bp, 36 predicted proteins | sample 6monthpyrite_MG_FD_204942 | JGI IMG/M metagenome (GOLD analysis project Ga0316206, IMG submission 204942) | Microbial mat bacterial communities from mineral coupon in-situ incubated in ocean water Damariscotta River, Maine, United States -... | ecosystem: Environmental > Aquatic > Marine >...
TGGTGACTTCGCGGTTTTTTGTCAATCTTTTCGTTCACTCGTAAAATCAAAATACCCTACGATGACTGACAGAATACAATTTTGGCAAAAAATAGTTAAAGGTGCGGTTTATAAAGAATTTATGCAAGGGGAAGAGCAAAAAGCGGAAGAACTATTAAAAGAAAGTATTCTGGATGGAGCGCAGAAGAGAGGAGAAGTCGTCTTAGTAGGAGCTGGTCCAGGTGATCCTGATTTGTTAACTTTAAAAGCATTTAAAGAAATACAAACCGCCGACACAGTCTTATATGACCGCCTTGTCTCTCCTGAAATTCTAAAGCTTATTCCTCACGAGGTTAAAAAAATTGATGTGGGAAAGGGAAAAGGAAAATCCCATCGAGAGCAAATGAGAATTCACGAATTAATGGACTTCTATGCTGCGAAAGGTGATAAGATTGTCAGACTTAAGGGGGGCGATCCTTTCATTTTTGGCAGAGGTGGAGAAGAGATTGAGCTACTATTAGAAAAAAATATTCCGTTTAGGATTGTTCCTGGGATTACTTCGGCCTTGGGATGTGCTGCTAATTTTTCAATACCCTTGACTCATAGAGATTATGCTAAGGATGTAACATTTCTCTCTGGAAATAATAAAGATAATACCCTCGATTATAATTGGGATCATTTAGCAAATGGCGAGAAAACATTAGTTTTCTATATGGGAATGGCAAACCTTGATTCTATATGCGAGAACCTTATGGGTGCTGGAATGAGGGGAACGACACCGGTAGCGATAATAGAAAATGCAACATTTCGTAACGAGTCTATCCGGATATTTAATATAGAAGACACTGCATTTAATAAACAAATAGGTAAATCTCCTGGTACTATTATTATTGGGGATGTGGTAAATCTAGTACATGGATCGAATGTTCGTGGAGTGGAAAAATATGGAAGTGTCATTAACTAGTTCTAACCTTGAATCGAATCATTTTCCTCCGCCGACAGAGAGAGCAATTAAGATTGCCGGGAGAGGAAAGAGAGGTAGTAAAAATCTTCCCTTGGAGCTCATTCATTTAATAAGCGAAGATATCCAAAATAATTCGGTTGACGAAGCGCAAATAGGCGCCCTGGTGGGGGCTTTATTTTCGAAGGGGATTTCGTTAGAAGAAATGCATATAATAAATTCATTAGGTTCCGGTGAGGAAAAAACTCAAATTATTCTAAATTATTTTAATAAAAATAATTTAGGAAGTGAGATTTTTCTCGTAAAAAAAATACTTGATGGAGAATATTTATCGCGGCAGGAATCACATGATCTCGGTCAATTTATTTTTTCTCAATCTGTAGGTGACGGAATAAAAGGCTTGGTTGCTAGCTATTTACGAGTTCGCTATGAAAGTTTAGGTGAACTGCTCGGTCTCTATGATTCAATGCTGGCCAATTGCTCTGATGGATATAAACTTTCTGAATCTATCGCAACAAAAAGCATTCTCATAGGAGAACCTTTTGATGGAGTTAATAGATCTTATTTAATAACCCCAATCATTTCCCACTTTTTAAATGAATTAGGTTATCTCCCAATAAATCTCACTGGCGAGTCTAGTGGACCTAAGTTTGGTTGTAATCTTGATGATTTGTCAAAGGAACTAGGCTTTGATTTTTTAAAAAATTCTCAGGAAATTCATGGGGGTCAACATCCCAAATGTGGCCACTATATTAATCAAAATGATTTAGCTCCAAATGTTGGCGCATGGGTTGCTCTTAGGAAAAGAATATTAAAAAGACCATTCTTGGCAATTTTGGAAAAGTACTTGAATCCTATGGGGTGTGAAATTTTTCTGTCATCATGTTTTCATGAGCCTTATGTGGAGAAAATGGTAACTTTAGCAGAGCAACTGAAGTTTAAGAAAATAATCATTATCTATAAAGGCATAGAGGGGGGGATTGCTCTCGATCCTGCAAAAGAAGGCCAGTTAGTGTGTAGCTCTATCAACGATAAAGGTAGTTATACAAGAAAGAGCTTTGAATTCCCAAAAACCGATATAATTTTAAAAGATTTTTATCATGGTAAAATGGCCAGTGATATTTTATTGCACAAGAATGCTTTGTTTATCGATGAATATTTAAAGACGGGGTCATCGGGTAATATTGCCTTTGACCATATTGTAAAGCACACACAAAACTGTCTGACTCGTGCCTTCTCATGGCTAAATAAATAGTGCAGTTCATTTAAAAAGGATTAAAAAATGAAAACTTTGTTAGGATGTTTATTCATTATTTTATTGGGGAACTCAGTTTCAGCTGCAGTGAAATGGCCTAAGGTTAGTCTTTTTTTGCGCATGGACGCTGCTAAATATTTTTCTAATGATAAAACAAAATTACTTGGTAATGGTAAAGAGCTAAAATACGAAATTCCTTATATAAGATTGAACATGAAAGGTGATATAGGGCATAATATGCTTTTACATCTAAAGTACCGTTTAAATGACACCCTAGCTAAAGAGGCGAATGGAGACAAATCGGGGAAGGGCCTCAATATAGCTTATATTGACAAAAAAATTACGCCCAATTTTAAATTGAAAATTGGGAAACAATTTCTTTTGCATGGTGGTTGGGAGGGAACGCTCTCGTCTAAGGAGTGGTATTCAAGCTCGGTAAATAACTTTGTCATGTTTGGGGTTGGCATAGGTGCATTTTATAAAATTGCGGGACAAAACTTTATTTTTCAAACTCTTAATAATCGTAACGATTTGACGAATCAATCGACACCGCTTTACGGTTTTAACTGGTCCTCGAGTTTCTTCGGCGAAATGATAAACCCTATTATCTCTTATCATGTAGAGCCTTTTGAAAATAATAATACTACCATTACTGAGAATGGTAATAAAACTTATATTGCCATCGGCAATAGATTGAAAATTGCTGATTTCTTTGTGGATGTTGATTACCGAATTAATAAATCAGATGGCACGATAGTTAACGGTAAGAGTTCTGAAAATAAAGGCTTTGTCGCCAGAGTTTCCTATCAAAAGGGCCTGTGGAGACCGGCCATAAAATATGCAAAAATAAAGGAAGAAACGCTAAATACAGGAGTTTATTCTGGTGACGATATTGATTATCACGCCGTCATCGAATATTTCCCAACGGGTAATCCAAACTTTAGATATCATCTCGCGTATATAATGAGCGAAGATCATTTACAAAAAAATTCCACCGTGGTGAAGAATTCTTCGGTTAAGCTTGGCATCGCGGGTATCTTTTAAGGCTATTTGAATTGTCTGTGAGGATTTAACCCTTCGAAAGAAATAAATTTATGGGAGACCTTCTCTTTTGAAGTCTCCTGTTGTCCCTCTAGTTGCCAGCGGAATTGTCTGTGAGGATTTAATCCTTCAAAGGAAATAAATATATTTTTGGAATTTGTCCTCATTGTATCAGTAGAGACATCATTTTTCGATATTTTCCAATTGAATTGTCTGTGTGGGTTTAACCCTTCAAAAGAAACAAATTTTTCTGTTGCGACGACAGTCGAGGCAAAAATAAACAAGCTAAAAGAAAATACTGAAAGTTTCATGGGTACACCTCGTAAATAATAATAGCATATAAAATGATTAAGCCAAATGAGTGTAAAAAATAATCAAAATCAAGCTTCATACTAAAAAAGACAAGTAAAAGCCTTTTAAGTGAACAACATATTTTACTGCTAGGTAATATATGGATTGGGGGTAAAGCATATGTTAAAATTTGATTATTATTTTTATATAAGTATAGGAGGTACTTTTATGATTTCAAAATTATTTGTTGTTATTGGTTTATTGATGGGTTCTTTTTTCTTAAAGGGTGTGGATGCGTCTGCAAAAGATGATGAGAAGGTGAAGCGTGTGAAATGCCCGGTTGGTTTGGTTACCGGAATGTCACTCGATAAAGAGTTCGGTGCAGGAACTAGTAAAATTACCCAATGTATTCGAAAAATTCCAAAAATAAAAGCTGTTTTTGAGCTGAATAGAACTTGTGCAGATCAGGCGTGCACTAGAGCATATGGCTTAATTAATCTAAGAAAATCCATCAAGGATTATGAGGTCACTCATGGACTAAAATCGGGGGTGGATTTTGAGCTTGTCGCCATAATGTTAGGAAATGGTAATACTCTGAGTATCAACAACGATTCTGCAACTAAGCATCCAAGGGTAAACCCATTTCAAGCGGAAGTTCAGGCTTTGATGAAGCAAGGAGTGAAGTTTTTTCTTTGTCAGAATGCTGCTCGTGCGGGAAAAATAGTTAAAGCGCATATTATTCCTGGCGTACATTTTGTCACAGCTGGAGTGACGGCACTTACAGATTTCCAGCAACGTGGCTTCGCTTTAATTCATCCATAATGTGAAAAAAACTAAATTTTATCGCAACTGTTACCGAGAAGCCGAGCAGTAAATTATTGGAGGTATCACCATGTTCATGAGAATTTTTTGTTTTATCGCTCTTAGTGTGAGCTTAATTGGCTGTCAAAATGATGAGAGAGCGTCTGCCCCTTCTCAGGGGGTTGTTAAAACAAATGATACCCTTAAAGTTGCGAGGAAAATTGATTGCCCAGTAAGTTTAATATCTGGATTATCTCTCGAAGACGAATTTGGACCTGGTACAAGCAAGATGACCAGATGTTTACACAAACCTGAGAAAATTAAGGTTGTCTATCAACTCAATAAAACATGTAAAAACGCCGCGTGTTCCAAGGCATACGGTTTGGGTAATATTAATAATGCCGTTAATGATTATGAAACAACTCATGGGTTAAAGGCCGGTATCGATTATGAGATTATCGCTATTATTCATAGCAAGGGTTATAAGTTAGCTTTGAACGATAATTCTAAGGATGATCCAAATAAACAAAATCCATTTCAGGCTAAAGTTCAAGCGTTAGTGAATAAAGGTGTTAAGTTTTATTTTTGCCAAAATACAGCGCGGAAAAAGAAAGTCAAAACTAATGATATTATTCCTGGAATAAATTATGTTACTTCGGGAGTTACAGCTTTAGGTGAATTTCAGCAAATGGGCTATGCGATGATACAACCTTAGATAAGTTTTATTTACATAATAATTTTTTTGATATTGGCCGCTTTAAATAATGAGATTAGTCAGGAAAAAATAAATAAAAAGCTATGAGAAAAAAAATTGCGCTATAATAGTGTTTTAAATTTATCGGTTATATAATTTTTTAAAGTAGAAAGATTTTTGTATGAAATTCTACTTGTTTTTTTTATTATTGACTGTAAGCTAAGCAAAGAGTGATTTCTGATTTTATTATTTATAATAAAAACTTAAATACTGTTTGGGATGTTTGCGGTACTAGGAGCTAAATAATGAGTATTGACATTAAAAAAGTTAATGGTGATTTGAAAGGCAAAAGTCCACACGAAGTCATCCAATGGGCATTGAGTATTGAAAATCCAAACGCTATTTTAACCACTAACTTTCGTCCCCATGAAGCGGTTATCGTTCATGCGGTTACGCAGGTTAAGCCAGACATACCTGTGGTTTGGATTGATTCTGGGTATAATATGAAGGCAACCTATAAATTTGCCCAAAAAGTGATCAATGATTTTAAATTAAATATACTGACTTATACTCCATTGGTGACAGCAGCTAATCGTGAGGCGATTTATGGCGGCATTCCCTCAATAGACGATAAGGAAGCACATGATCTTTTTACTGCTGAGGTAAAGTTAGAGCCCTTTAACCGTGCACTTCAGGAGCTAAAACCTAAAATTTGGTTAACGGCATTACGGCGTGAGCAAACCCCTCATCGTGAAACTCTTGATTTTGTTGTGGAAGAGCGCAACGGCATCATTAAGGTAAGTCCATTCTTTTATTTTACTGAGGCAGAGATGGATGAATATTTGGAGAAATACAATCTACCAAATGAAAATGCTTATTTCGATCCAACTAAAGTTTTGGATAAACGGGAATGTGGGCTGCATTTAGCAAAATAAAACAAGAACATAAATAATATTGAAAGACCTAACCATTTTGTAGAAATTAGAGAGGGGAATATGACAAATAGTTTAATTAGCAAAAGACAATTAACACATTTGCAGGCTTTGGAAGCTGAAAGCATGCATATTATTCGAGAGGTAGCTGCTGAATTTCAGTATCCCACCATGCTTTATTCAATTGGCAAGGATTCTGCGGTGATGGTGCATTTGGCACGTAAAGCTTTTTATCCAGGAACGTTGCCCTTTGACTTGATGCATATCGACACAACTTTTAAGTTTCGTGAAATGATAACTTTTCGCGATGAATTTTGTGCTGAAAATAATTTATCTCTAAAGGTGCATATTAATCAGGAGGGGGTTAAAGATAATATTAACCCTTTTGATCATGGTTCACAAAAATATACCACTGTTATGAAAACTCAAGGCTTACTACAAGCCTTGTCCCATGGTCGTTACGATGCTGTTTTTGGTGGAGCTCGTCGCGACGAAGAAAAATCGCGGGCCAAAGAGCGTGTCTATTCATTTCGTGACGTCAATAACCAATGGGACCCAAAAAGTCAGCGTCCAGAATTATGGAACCTCTATAATAGTAAAGTGAATAAAGGTGAGAGTATGAGAATATTCCCTTTATCTAATTGGACTGAATTAGATATTTGGCAATATATTTACATGGAAAATATTCCTGTCGTTCCACTTTATTATTCGAAGGAGCGTCCAGTAGTCGATCGTGATGGAGTTTTACTTATGGTTGACGATGAGCGAATGAAGTTACTACCTGGTGAAGAAGTTCGCATGGAAAAAGTTCGCTTTCGTACTTTAGGCTGTTATCCATTAAGTGGAGCAATTAAGTCTGAAGCCACTACATTACCACAAATTATTCAAGAAATGTTATTAACTAATTTTTCAGAGCGCCAAGGTCGTGTCATTGATTACGATGAAGAAGGTTCAATGGAGAACAAGAAAAAAGAGGGATATTTCTAATGGCTTATAAATCGGATTTGATTGAGAAGGATATCGAAGCCTATCTCAAAGAACATGAGAGTAAAGAACTACTACGTTTCACTACAGTCGGATCTGTAGACGATGGGAAATCCACCCTTATTGGTCGTCTACTTTATGACACTGGAGAGGTGTATGAAGATCAAATAGCTTCAGCTCGTGAAGCTTCTACAAAAGACAGTGAAGATGAAGGCATTGATTTAGCCTTGATTACCGATGGGCTTAAGGCCGAACGTGAGCAAGGGATTACCATCGATGTGGCCTATCGCTATTTTACTACGGAGAGGCGAAAATTTATTATCGCTGATACTCCGGGGCATGTGCAATACACAAGAAATATGGCAACAGGAGCTTCAACAGCAGATGCCGCCATTATTTTAATTGATGCACGTATGGGAGTTCTCGAACAATCCCGTCGTCATGCTTTTATTGCCTCACTTTTGAAAATTCCAAATCTATTAGTTGCCGTAAATAAAATGGACCTTAAAGATTATGATGAGAATGTTTTTAATGAAATCTGCAAAGATTTTGAAAGATTCAGCGAAACACTGAGCTTTGAAGAAGTGGTCTTTTTTCCAGTAAGTGCGCTAAAGGGAGACAATATTGTTAACTTAAGCAGCAGGACACCTTGGTATAAAGGCGCCACTATTCTCGAATATTTAGAGACAGTGCCTCTACAAAGACATGTCCCCGAGGATGAACTCTGTTTACCAGTGCAATATGTGATACGCCCACATTTGGATTTTCGTGGCTTCGCAGGAACAATTGCAAAGGGTGTTTTAACTAAGGGTCGAGAAATCGTAGTACTGCCATCCTACAAGCGATCGCGGATAAAAAGCATTGAAACTTTCAATGGCGAAATTGAGCAAGCTTTTGCGCCTTCCTCGGTGACCATTACCCTCGAAGACAATATCGACATAAGTCGAGGTGATATTATCGTTTACCCGGATAGCCCCATGGTGGTGCGGCGTCAAGTTGAAGCCGACATTGTCTGGATGAATGAAAATAAATTGGAAACCGGTAAGCAGTATTTAATTAAGCAGGCGACTAATCTGGTCCCCTGTACCATTGAATCAATACTTCATGTGGTTAATATGGAGACATTGGCCGAAGAACCGGCAAAAAATTTAGAGTTAAATAATATTGGGAAAGTAAGAGTTAATATATCTCGTCCATTGGTGATCGATCTCTACCGAGATAATCGTCAAGCGGGCGCTTTTATTTTAATTGATCGAATGACAAATGCTACCGTTGCAGCAGGCATGATTAATGGCTATGACATTCGTGAAATGGATAACAGCCGTGGTCGTGATATGAAGGTTAGCTTAGAAGAGCGGACGGCACGCTTTCATCAAAAGGCGAGCATGATTTTAGTTACTGGAGAGTCGCGTCCGGATATAATCAAAACATGTTTTACGCTTGAGCGTCACTTATTCGATAGGGGACATTTGCCAATGATGGTCGATCCACGTAAGACACCCAAGCATATTGCAGGTGATGATTTTGACCATTTATTGAAATACCTTGAAAGTGGTATGCTAGTTATCGCTCCTTTTATTACTCCAACGGCTAGTCATCTCTCTTTGTTGGAGGAAAATTTACCAGAGGCTGAGTTGCTCGAGGTTTTTGTTGCACATAAAGGTGGTGCAGATGCCGGAGCTGAAGTGAAGAAGAAAAATGGCCTGGTTATTGAGGGAGCTTCGACTGATGTAGAAGTGAATCAATCTGTAGAAGATATTATTGAAGAAATGCAAAAACGTAATTTGCTAATTTAAAATTGTTTATACCTTGGCCGTCGATTTCCTTTTCGGCGGCTTTTTTTTCCTCAAAAACTACTTATCATGACAACGAAAAGGGTGAAAATTACTTATAAATAGTATAGAAAATTCGGCCAGACATGATTAAAAGGAAAGTTACAAACAGGCGTTCTGCGATTTTTTTATTTACTTTTTGGCCCATCCTAGCACCCCATCGATTGGTAAAGATTGTTCCAATAAAAATACAGATTACCGCAGCAAACTGGACCGAGCCAATTTGTAATTGAGACATTATTCCTGTTGGAATAATTTTAACGGATTCAATTTGAGTGTAGCGAAGCATACCGACTAAGCAGCCACCAATCATTGCCATATTTGAATATATAGGAACAATCGATAGAGAAAAATTGTGAAAAGTCATGAGCAAGGGGACTATAACGATACCACCACCAAGGCCCGTAACACCCGCTACCATACCTCCGATAACACCAGTGAGAAGAATTTGAAAAGCTCTTGAGAGGTTAATATCTCCGAGGATTATACACTCTGTCTCCGGTCCGGCAGGATTAGTAAAATGGGTTTTTAAAGCAATAAGAATCAAGACAGTGGCGAAAATTAGGCGGCCAATCCGAGGTTCAATATCTTGTACAAAAAAGCTAGAAGTGGTTACACCGACGGCCATTCCAATTGCTAATAAAATCCCCCAATCGACTCGGGGTTTTAAACTAAGTCGTCTAAAATTATAGCTATTGACTATGGAGTTAATAAAAATTGCCGACAGAGATGTTCCAATAACAACTGAGGGGGGAGCATTTGGGAAAAGTGTGTAAAGCGCAGGAACAATAATGGTGCCGCCACCGACTCCAAAAAAGGTGGAAAGAAACCCTACTATGGACCCAGCAATGATAAACATTAAGAAGAACATAATAATTATGCTAGATGTCGTGGCGAGGGATGTCAAATACAGTCATTAGAAATAGATTGAGTATAAAATTTTACCAGACATGGTGAAAAGAAAGATTACAAAAAGGCGTTTTCCAGTCTTCTTGGCCACTTTTTGTGCAAATCTTGCGCCCAACCTATTGGTAAAAATAGTCCCCACAAAAATGCACACGACAGCGACAAATTGCACAGAACCAACTTGCATAAGCGCCATAAATCCTTCGGGAACGACTTTGAGTGAAGTAATTTGCGTGTAGCGAATCATCCCTACTAAGCAGCCACCGATCATTGCTAAATTAGAATAGATAGGAACAGAGGCGAGAGAAAATTTATGAAAAATTAAGAGAATGGGAACGACAACAGTTCCACCACCAAGTCCTGTAATCCCGGCGATCGTGCCACCGATTATACCAGTCAGAATGATTTTTATGGCCTTAGGAAGCTTTATTTTTCCCTCCAGCGCATTGTTAGAAACTGGACCTTTAGGGTTATAGAGTAGGGTTTTTAAAGCGATAACAATCAAGACTCCGGCGAAGAAAAGACGCACTACCCGGGGCTCGATCCCCTGGATTAAATGGCTGGAGCAAATCACTCCAATGGCCATTCCCACTGCTAGTAAAATGCCCCAATCTAATCTGGGCTTGAGATTGAGTCGTTTAAAATTATAACTATTCAAAATTGAATTAAAAAAAATCGCCGAAAGAGAAGTTCCAATGACAACTGCAGGAGGAGCATCCGGGAAAATTCCATAGAGCACAGGAACAATGATCGCGCCCCCACCCACTCCGAAAAAAGTTGAGAGAAAACCTACGACTGCACCAGCTATAATTAAAGTTAAAATAAACATAGTTAGAATTTAATTTTGATGGCCAGCCAAGTCAAAGGGAGTAAATTATTCCTGGTAGCCATTTAGCATTTAAATTTTTGCGTGTACTAATTCCTCTGAATATGACAAATTTTATAGAATAATAATAAAAATAGATAATGTAAGCTATGCTAAATATAGCAAAAGGGACACTGTGAAGCTAAAGAGACTTATAGTCCAAGGGTTTAAATCTTTTAAAGATCGCACAACTATTCATTTTGACGAGGGAATTACTGGCATCGTAGGGCCTAATGGATGTGGCAAATCGAATATCGTTGACGCTCTATTTTGGGTTATGGGGGAGCAATCGGCGAAACATCTTCGCGGCAACTCTATGAAAGACGTAATATTTGCTGGATCATCCAAGTATAGCCCCGGGGCATTTGCCGAAGCCTCTTTGATCCTAGAAAATGAAGAGGGTAAACATATACATATTGGTAATAAGGTTTCCAGTCCTTTGGAAATTCAACTGACGCGCAAACTCTATCGAAATGGGGAAACGGAATATAGGATCAATAATAACCCTTGTCGTCTGAGGGATGTGCAAGAAGTCTTCATGGACACTGGCGCCGGTGCTAAATCATATTCTATTATTGCTCAAGGTGAAATCAACCGACTTGTTCAGGCCAAGCCAGTTGAGAGAAGAGTTATGATCGAAGAAGTCGCCGGTATTACCAAATTTAAGGCGAGAAAAAAAGAATCATTAAAAAAAATTGAATTAACTCAAGATAATTTAAATAGATTAAATGACTTGCAAAGTGAAATTGAGAAAAATTTAAGGTCTTTACAATCTCAGGCTGAAAAGGCAGAGAAGGCGAGGAACCTTAAGGAAAAGATTAAACGAAATGATTTGGTCGTCCAGTCGCATAAAGAGTATGAACTCTTAAAAAACTATAAAAATGATAAAAATTCCTTAGTAGAGAAAAAGCTAGAAATTGAAGGCTGGTCTACGAAAAAAAATACTTTAGAGGTTGACCTACAACAAGAACGTATTAAGAGAGATGAACAAACAGAAAAAATTGAAAGATATCAAAGCGAGTTTAATGAGATTTCGAGGGCCCTCGCTGCTGCTGAGGAGAGATTTAATTTTTTGTGTCAAAGTTTAACTGAAAAAGAAAAACTTCTTGACTCCAGAAAATTAGAACTGGCAGAAATATCCACTGAATTAAATGAGAAAACTGAAAAGTTATCATCTCTTAATATAATCCGTGAAAGCTTAGAGACCCAACAACTTGAAGGTTTTGATTACTCTGATTTTACAGAGAAGTACGAATTATTAAAGTTTGATCTGGAAAGCAAGGAAGATAGTTTATCAGAAATAAAATCTCAAATTAGTGAAAAATCTAAAGAACTTAATGAAATTGATCAAGAAATTTTTAAAAACTCTTCAAAATTCGAAGAGTATTCAAACAATTTACAAGATTTAACGCAAGAAATTGAATCCATTGAAGAACAATATTCTGGTTTCTCCGGTGAAATGGCCAATGATAGGGACAAAGTAAATGCGTTAGAGAAAGAGACAAAGAATTTAGAGGAACAGTTTTCTAAATTGAAGGAAGAGACACTTGACTTAGATGAACTGGATAAGAATTTAGGTTCGGAAATAGCAGAAAAGAGCAAGCAACTGATTATAAGAGAGTCTAAGTTAAACTCTCTTAAAGAAATTAAAGATTCGTTGGAAGGTGTAAAAGAGGGCAATTCCAAATTCCTTAATACGGATCATGCCGAGGGATTTAAAATCATTGGCAGCTTGATGAGAAGTGAAAACAAGTATGCAAAGGGGCTTGAAACATTATTCAGTGATATCATCGATGCGTTAATTACGAACAATGCATCTCTCAGCAGTTTAACTTCTTGGTTTGCCGATAATAAAGAAGACACCGTCGATTTGGTTCTGACCAATTCTAGTAATGGCGAAGCTTCCATTGAAACGATAGAGCGACTTAAATTAAAGGGGATGACTGGCATTATTCCAGTGGTCGATATTATCCAAACTGAACCGGCCTTTCAGCAACAAATAGAACAACTTTTACAGGGTTATTATTTCGTCGAAAATCTGGATATTGCAGAAGTCGATTTGCCAGGGTTTAGTGACTTAAATTTTAAAGGTATTACAGATATAAATGGTATGCATGTACTAAAAAAAGTTGGTAGTGGCCTTGTCGTTCAACTTAAGGGAAGTCGCGCTGATGGAACTGGCATGGTGGTGCGAAACAATAAGATAATTGAACTTGAGAATGAACTGATACCATTAGAAAAAAGTCTTAAAGAGCTTGAAAGTCAAAGAGATGATATCAAATGTTCTTTAAACGAAAAGCGCCAGTCGTGTGAAAAGATGTCAACTCAATTACACGAAACGAGAACTTTATTTGTTACAAAAAAATCTACTTTTGATTCAAGGCTAGAAAATTTCGAGTCGGGGAATTCTCGCTTAGATATATTAAAAAACCGCAAAAACCAAATTTCTTCGGCCAGGTTTGAAATACAAGAGGATGAGGAAAAATTAAAAGACCAACATCAAACTTTGGTGGCAGTAATTAATGAATCTAAAGAAGTCTATGATGTGCAAAATGATGAATGGCTACTTTTGAAAGACGAATGTGATAGTAGCAAAGAGGAGCTGATCCAAAAACAAATTGATGCTAAGACATTTGAAGAAAAATTTAAAAATAATAATGGACAGATTGCTGATAGTGAAGAGCAATTGGCCAGATTAAAAAATAGATCGACTACCTCACAAGAGTTAATTGCAAAGTATAACGAAGAAATTTTAACTATAAACTCAGAAATTGAGAACTTAGAAAAATCTAATCACGAAAGTGCGAACACTTTAACGGAAAAAGATCAAGCTTTAGCGCTGAAAAAGGACGGGTTAGGTAAGTTGCTCTCTTTAATGCAGGAGCGTGAAAACGAAGTAAAAGAGTTAAGTCAAAGAATCAATAAAAATGAAAAAAATTCTATTGAATTAAATATTAAATTAGGGCGATACATAGTTGAGGAAGAGCAAATCGTTAGAAATATTTTCGAAAAATATCATATTAATTTAAGAAAAAATTTAGGGAACTTTTTAGAATATACTGAAGATGAATTTGTTGAATTAAATGATATTGCGAATCTCTTTGTAATGCAGACAGAGAGTGGACCTGAAGAAATCGCTGAGCAACCTTTTGAGTTCGTTCGGAGATATGGTCAAGATTTAAAAGATTGTGAAATAAAATTTAGACAATATAAGCAGGAACTCGGTCGATTAGGAGAAATTAATTGGCAGGCGGTAGAGGAATATGAAAGGCAAAAATTACGCAACGATTTTTTAAAACAGCAGGAAATCGAATTAAAGCAATCGTTGGCGGATTTAGAAACCGCCATCTCGCATATTGACGAAAAATCCAAAATTAGATTTAAAACTGCCTTTCATGAAGTAAGTTCTCGTTTCCAGAAAGTTTTCCCAATCATTTTTGGAGGAGGTAACGCCTTATTAAAAATCACAGGAGACATTAACGATGCAGAATGTGGTGTCGATATTATTGCGCAACCACCCGGTAAGAAAATGCAAAATATCAACCTTATGTCTGGTGGTGAGAAGGCGCTAACGGCGGTGAGCCTAATCTTCTCTATCTTTTTAGTTAAACCCTCTCCATTTTGCTTGCTAGATGAGGTCGACGCTCCTCTAGATGATGCCAATGTGGGACGTTTTAATGAATTACTTAGAGAAATGAGCCACGAATCTCAATTTATATTAATTACCCATAATAAGAAGACAATGGAATTAAATGACACTCTCTACGGGGTTACTATGCAAGAACCCGGTGTCTCAAAAGCAATTTCAGTGCAATTACATTAGGACAATAATGTGCAGCTAATACTTTTCGCATTTCTATTTTTGCCAATAACTTTCGCCAAAGCTACCTTTGTGCCTAACGGTTTTTCCGCAGACTTTCAGCAAATTTATAAAAGTAGTGTTAGTGGCAAAATAAAAAAAAGATTGGGCTCTATCAATTATAAATACCCGGGTAATATCCGCCTAGAAATGGCCCCCCCTCCTGTCAAAACAATATTTGTCAGTAACCCAAAAGAAAGTTGGTATTATACCGCGCCATTTATTACCGGAGAAAAAGGAGATGTGATTATCTCAAATTCCGGTCATAAAGACTTTGTGCGAATTTTCGATGTTTTAAAAAAAGGCTTGGTAGATAACGAAAATTACAAAATTATTAAGAAAAAAAATCTAGTTGAAATAATCTATGCAAAAAAAATGCAAAAAAAATTAGAAGTCAGTAAAACGGTTCTAAAATTTAAAAAACTAGCGAAACAGAGCTTTAAGAATATTGAATGGATTGAATTCTTTTATATCAATAAAAAACCTGTGAAAATGATATTCTCAAAATTGATTATTAATCCAAAATTTTCTAACAACCATTTTCATTTCATCGTTCCAAAAAACACAAATATCTCTGCTCAATAACAACATATGGGCCGGTATTTTTGTCGTTATAACTAAAATATTCACGATTCTGGAAGTATTGTTCAATAAGATTGTTTTATCGATGAATTTCGTCTATAACCCCTTGAAAATCTAATAGGAAGAAATATGGAAATCACTATCACTGATATTGAGCAGAAGGCGAAATTACACCGCAAATTTACCGAAAAATCCGTCTACTTTACCTCTCTAGGTTGCTCCAAAAATTTAGTCGATTCAGAAGTCATGTTAGGCCATTTGGGCCTGGATGGCTTCTCTGTGACAGATGATCCCGCTGCGGCAGAAATCATTATCGTCAATACATGTTCTTTTATTGAAGCTTCTAAAAAGGAGTCAATTGATGTCATTCTAGAATTGGCCGATTACAAAAATGCAGACATAGGAAACTGTCGAGCATTAGTGGTTTCAGGTTGTATGGCGCAGAGGTACTCTGAACAATTAGAGAGTCAATTACCCGAGGTGGATTTAATTATAGGAACTGGCGAGTACAATAAAATTGTCCGCCTGCTGAAAGCATTTGAAGACGGCAAATTAGACGCCAAGTCTTTTGTGGAAATTCCCAAATTTATCCATACCGAGTTTGATCCAAGAATTAATACCTCGCCCTTTTACACCACCTGGCTAAAAATTTCTGAAGGTTGCAATCGAAATTGTACGTTTTGTATTATTCCCACTTTGCGCGGAAAGTTACGCTCTCGATCTGTGGCATCCCTGGTTGCCGAGGCGGAAAATTTAGTAAAAACGGGAGTCAAAGAATTAAATCTTATTTCACAAGATTTATCCGACTATGCAACTGACTTGGGAGAAAGAGATAATTTATATCAGCTGCTTTGTGCTTTAGAGCAAGTTGAGGGTATTGAATGGATCAGGCTTTTTTATTTTTATCCCGATGATTTAACCGATGAAGTTATTGATAAAATAGCAACTTCTAAAAAAATTTGTAAATACCTAGATATGCCCGTACAACATTTTTCCAGTTCTGTTTTGCGCAAAATGAACCGTAAAATAACCGGAGCAGAAATATTAACGAAAGTACAAAAATTAAAAACTAGAATTCCCGATATGGTTATCAGGACCTCAATCATTGTCGGCTTCCCTGGAGAAACCGACGAAGATTTCAAAGAGCTGCTGGCGGGAGTTGAAAAATCAAAATTTAATCACCTCGGTATTTTTCGTTATTCCGATGAAGAGGGCACGCCAGCTTATAAATTGCACCCCAAGGTAGACCAAGCAACCATCGAAGAGCGCTTCGATCTTTTATTTGCAACTCAAAAAGAAATCGCTCGTGAAATTAATGCCAGCTTCATTGGCCGGCGCTTAGAAGTTTTGGTGGAGGGCGAGCATAGCGATACGGAACTACTCATTCAAGGCCGTCATTATGGCCAAGCGCCAGATATCGACGGCAAGGTTATTATCAACGATTTGCAGGGTAAAAATATCCAAATTGGCGATATGGTGACCATTGAAATCACTGAAAACCTCGACTTTGATTTAATCGGCGCTCTTGTTTAGGAATTAATTTACGCATATCAAAAAGGCTCCTTTTCGGAGCCTTTCTTGTATCTCTATGAAATAATTGTTCTTAACCATTAGTTAAACTACTTAATTTCCATCAATTTTAATAAGTTTAGATGATGTATCCCCAATGTTAGAACCTCCCTCGACCTCAGGTTAAACAATTTTAACTAAACTTATTTAAAGGAGTAGAAAATGAAAAGAATGATCGCAACAACTGCATTATTGGCCTTATCCTGGCAAGGCTTCGCCAATCCATTAACAGATTATGCAAAGTATAGAAAAGCCGTCCACGAAGTTTCTTCAATGAATGCAAACCAGGACATTAAAAAAATGGTGAAAGAGTATGGACTGGATATCCTCAATGTCACTTGGGAAGACACCGGGCGAGCTAAAGATTCGGCACTCGGGCCAAATATCTCCGATATGACCATTCAAGCGCATATTATTGATGACAAAGGTGACGTTGAACCAGTGGCCATGCCCGTGGTTCGTTACCCTAATTTCAATGACAAAACCGCCGACCTTTCTCCCAGTAAATTTAATCTACTAGTGGGCAATGAAAAAAATGAAAAGCTCAGAAAAGTTACTTTATCAGAATATCTCGATAATTTCAGAAGCTATCTTTCCGATTCCTCCAGCTGGGATGGCGCGGCCACTTCCTTATTAGCGGCACGGGATAGTCATGTCCTCGTCAGCGCGCAAATGGCGTTGCTGCCAGTTCCAAAGGGCGGAACGGCATCTTTCAACCCTGTGCTTTTTAATTACCAATCTTATGACGAAAACCCCGCTGTTCTAGCTATTGTGGCCACCAGAGAGGGAACTTCTGCCACCATCATTGACAATAAAAGAGATGCTTTTAAAAGAGGTCTTGGGCAACGACTTTTCCACAACGTCAACGGTGAAAAAGCCTCTTTCACAGCTAAAAGGCTGGCTAAGTTGCCACAAGTTGCCGCTGCCGTCGCCTCAGCAGAAGCTAATAATCAAAGTGGAGCAAATATGGTTCTTTTAATTCAAGTGCCCTTGAAGTACAAGGCAAGACCTTTCCGTCCATGGGGTGGTTGTCAAATGATCTGTGCTACCATGAGAAACTTAGAAACTATGGATGATGCTTTGATCGGCCATGGCCCCGTAGAAGGACCTTTCGTGGAAATCGATAATTTAAAAATTGTCAGAGACGATAGTTTTCCAATTAGAGTAACCGTACAATTTTACAAAGCTACCGCCAGTGCAAAAATGACTAGCGCAGATGTTAAAAGTTTTAGAACACAAATCGACAAAGTCTATGCTAACGCCGACTTTGTAGGCAGCTTAGTAACCGAAGGAAAAACAACTCGTCCAACGGAACATAATGTTTCTTTTAGCTACCCCATTTGGTTGGGACCTTATTGGCGGTTTCATTTTGAAAAAACTGGCCTCACAGAAAAGCAATCAATTGCTAAATTAAAAAAACTATACGGCAATGATTGGGTTCGTATGACATCATCAAAAGAAAAATTTGAACAAGCATTAGAGTTTGCTATCCAGGATTAACTCTTGGAGTCATTGTTCCATAAGGCGCCCCTCTCGGGGCGTTTTTTATTTAACCCATTTTCTGCTAAAATAAATAATGATCTTACAACAAATAAATATAAATCTGCTCTACATCTTCATCGTTGTTTACCGTACAAAAAATATGACCATCGCTGCAGAACAACTCAACATAACCCAATCGGGCGTCAGCCAACATATAAAAAACCTCGAGGCAATTTTAGAGGTGGGTCTCTTCGATCGCATCAATAAAAAAATCGTTCCAACAAAACAAGCGAAAGAGCTCTTTATTAAATGGAGTAAAATTTTTGATGAGCTAGAGCTATCTCTGGGCGAAGTCGGTCGGGGAGCTTTAACAATCACAGGAACTCTCAATATTGCTTGTCCCATAGAATTTGGAAATTCCTTTGTGCTGCCAAAAATTGCCCAATTCCAATCAAAAAACCCATCGTTAAAAATAAAGATCTTTTACGGTCACGCCACCCATACCCAAAAAATGATTACCGAGGGCTCCCTCGACATGGCCTTCTTTGACAATTTTGATCTCGACCCAGAAATAGAATTAGTACCCGTCTTTGAAGAAACTCTCGAACTCTGTGCCAGTAAAAAATATTTAGATTCCAAAAAAATAAAAAAATCCCAAAGACAAGATTTCACAAGCTTCAATTATATATCTTATCTAGAAAACGCCCCCGTCTTGACCCAATGGTTTAAACACCATTTCAAAGGAAAAAAAATGAATTTAAACATCGCCGCCTCCCTAATGGATGTACAAGGAGTAGAAACCATGATCATGAATCATATGGGCGTCGGCGTACTACCCCATTACCGCCTAAACGCCCTCGGCCCATTAAAAAAATCCTTACATATTTTCAACGGTCCCAAAGGAAAATTAAAAAATACCATCAGTCTCGCCTATCTAAAAAACCGCCAACACGACTTCGCCGCTCAAGAAATGATTAATTATTTCACCACTAGCTTTGCAAAATAAATCCCCCCATTTTTTTTCCCAACACCAAAAAATCACCTCTTGTCCTAAAATAATCGACCTAACTTGTTTAAAACTTCCTGCTTTCATCACCAATAAAATTAAGTTCTATAAAAAGAATGGGTGCGATGGTTTTGACACAGTCTGTTTGCCGCTAAACACCGAGTGCATGGCACGAATACCCGAATACCTGGCACGAATACCCGAATACCAAAATATAGACTATCCCTTTCAAATTGGTTGATTAATATCGTCATTTGAGAGCTAAAAGAGTAAAATACCCACCAGCTTAATTTGGAGCTGGGCCGTCTCTTTAATATGAAAACTGATCTTGTAAAAAAATTGAATAGTTTTGGCATCATCGTGATGATTTTTTCTTCTATGGCCTTATTAGAGGATAAGTTTTTCATCTCAGATTTACTGGTAAGTTTTAAATTTCAGTATTTATGGATTTTTTTAATTCTATTGATGGTTAACCTTTTTTATAAAAAGGCTTTGTTTATCGCTTTGTATCTTGTCATGTCTTTGATCAACTTTATTTCGGTTTACCCTACGTGGTCAAATGCTCAAGGCCTTAAAGATCCCAATTTAAAAATCTACTTTGCAAATATCAATACAGCAAATAAAAAACATTCTTTGCTAATGGAAAGTATTTTTAGGCAAAAACCCGATATTGTTGTCCTTCAAGAGGTTAATAAAAGTTGGGAGCAGAAATTGGTAGCTCTTGCTAGTAATTATAAACATCAGGTTATGCTTCCAAGGGAGCATAATTTTGGGATGGCTATATTTTCTAAGTTTGAGATCTTGGATCAAAAAATACTCCAAGGAAGGGCACAGGTAGAGTCCATTTTATTGAAAGTTAAATTTAAAAATAGAGACCTTAATATTTTGGCAACTCACCCTGTACCCCCCATCGGCTTGGATTATTGGAACTTACGAAATAATCAGTATAAGGAGTTAGCAGAATATTTAAATAAAACCCAAGGCGAAAAGATTTTAATCGGCGACCTGAATACTGTTCCTTGGTCGTTTCATTTAAAGCAATTGAGTGAAAATACAGGGCTGAATTTAGTACATACCTTTCGAGATACTTGGAATAGTGTTTTTCCTGTTGGCATGAGAATTAGGCCAGCTCATGCTTTTATTTCAAAGAACCTAGAAGGGGCGTTGAAAGTTTTAGATAGTGTTGGATCAGATCATTTACCTATGGTATTGGGTCTGAAATACAGTAAATAAGGAGAGCATGCAATGAAATGGCCACCAACGGTAATGAAAGAAGCAAGAGATGAAGCCTATGAGTATTTTGATAAAAATATTCGATCTCTGACAAAAGATAAAAACGGAAAAGTAGACTCAACTGCGCTAGGGCTAGAAAATAACGATGTGGATGCTTTTAGACATGCTTATGTGAGTGGAGTTTTTGTCCAAGTTTATAATGAAAAAACGGCTGATCTTCTTGGAAGGTTTAATGAGTATCAAATTGGTGACCTTTATTCCAACACTAAAGATCCAAGGTCTCTTAATATGGACCTTTGGAATAATAGTATTGGCCGGAAATATGGAAAGAAGATAAAAACTCGCAAAGAGCTTTTGGAAAAAATTCATGAGGCCCTTAAAATGGGAGAGCTTATCATTGACCTAAGTGATCCTCGTCAATATGAAGGAACAAAAAATAATCCTATTAATAAATCAAAGCCGGTTATCGTTTTAGAAGAGGGCGAGAAGGGACGAAATGAAATCTTTTTTGATGTCGTAAAGGAAGAAACTTTTTCTCGTAGTGATTTCGTGACAAAAATTCAGGCAGGAGAATATGCTGGGTATACGGTTAAAGAAATAGGTGGTGTTCCTACCCCTGTCTCAAAGCCTGATAGTAGAGAAACTAATAATTTGAGCTAGAAAATCTCATTATATTACTTTTAATGGGTGGTGATAAAGGCTCTCAAAAAAGAGATATTAGGCAGCGATGAAATTCCTAAGTTCGATACACTAGATTGCTATTTTGCCCCCTTTGGTCTCAAAGTTAAAATTGTAGATAGATTTGTATTGGGTCCATTTTTGATGCCTATTTTATATTATTCAATATGATTCCAGCATTTTATGCCGGGATAACTTCCAAAAAATCTATTATTTAAAAGTTATGAAATCAGTAGAGCTTAAATATAGTAAGACAAAAGTTGATAATGAAAGCAAGCAAGCTGGCAAGGGCCGAAGAGGTCATTATAGTCTTATATTATTAGACTCACATAAAAATACAATTTCTGTAAGTACTTATAGTGTTAGTCAAATTGAAGAAGCGACATACGCGTATATGCAAATGGAGAAGCAATTTTACGATGATATTAACATGAATGTAGTCCTGGTTAATTCAGGTGACGTAAAAAAGCTTGAAGCAAGCTATCCAAACTATTTCATGGATACAAGGGTTCTTGTTAAGCATTTATCAGAAATTAGTATCGGTGGTTTTGTTTAGTCGAGTAGATTACTATTCGCAGTAGTCTTCGTGGTATGCATTCGAGACAGTGTGTTTGCTGCAAAACACCGGGTGCATGGTACGAAAATTTCACACCACGAGCTTTGTAAAATAAATCCACCCATTTCATGGGGACGCTATCATTTTCCAGAACCATTGACCTCGAAAGAAACGATAAAAATGATAACAACATAAAACCCTCAACCACAACGACACTCTGTGCCGAGTGTTTATCCTCTTTTTTTAGTTATAATTTCCAAATGAAAAGAATTGAACCAGTAATTATTGATAAGTGCGAAGTCTATATTCCAGAAAACATTTCAAATGAAATTCCTTTGATAATCATCATTGGTGGCTCTAGTGGGGGACTGAGATCTAATGACCTAGCAATTTATTTTGCTGATAATGGATTTCCCTCTGCGGTTATTCCGTATTTTGCAATAGACGATCTTCCCAATGAGTTAATACAAATACCTTTAGAATATTTTCGAGATTCTATAGAAAAAATCCGAGAGATAGATTACCTTAAAAAAAGAAAATGTTTTCTTCATGGAACATCAAAAGGGGCAGAAGGAAGCCTTTTATTATGTGCTAAAAAATTAATTGAAATAGACGGACTTATTCTCGTTTCTCCATCGGCTTACGTCTGGGCCGCTCCCGCAGACAAAGAAAAATTGCTAAATGGAGAAGAGGAAGAAAGGAGTTCTTGGAAATTCAACGATCAAGATGTGGAGTTCGTAAGGTTTGATCCAAAGAAGGATTTAGCGGCAGAGGTCAAAATTATTGATAATGAAGAATATCATATTTATAAAAATACTTGGCATCCAAAGGTTAAAGATAAAGTTGGTAAAATTGATTTAACTATTATTGATACAAAAGTATTAATTTTTTCTGGTAAGGATGACGGGCTATGGCCCTCTTATGAAGCCGCAATTGAAATTGAGCGGACATTAGATGATCTTGGAAAAAAAGGTCTTATAAAACATATCGCTTTTGAAAACGTAGGACATATCATCCCATACCCTGGTAAGGCATCTAGAATATTTTCTGAACATCCAGAATTGAAGACTAATATTCTTTATGGAGGTGAAGAAAATGCGATCAGGAAAGCCTCGAAAGTATGGTGGGAAGAAGTAAAAAAATTCGTTAGTTGTAGTAATTTGTAGTTACTTTAAAAACACAATCAACGTATTTAAATACGTTACAGGGCTTCCACCAACTCGACTATTCTTGTTAATGCAAGGGCGGAATAATTTTTAAAAGATTTTCAGAGCTGGAATAAATAACGCCATTGTGGTTCATAAAAGTTGAGTCACTTCTATTTAGATCCAAAGCATTTTTAAAAAAATCACTGTTATAACCACCCGCTTCAGATTGAACGACTGAGCTGGCAGCAAAATCCCATAGACTACCACCACCTAATGCTTTCTTGGGAAATTTGTAATATATGGCAGGGGCCATTTCAATGGTAGAAATTCCGTTCATGACGGCACCACCAAGTTGATGAATCTTAAGATTTTCTAATCCTAATTCTTTGATGTTTAATTTTAGATTTTCAATTTGATTTTCGTATTCAGGATGCTTTAGAAAACTATGATCATAAAGCAAAGTAAGATCTTTAGATCCGGTTTTAACTTTTAGAGGCGTATTATCTTTAAATGCCCCATAACCTTTAATTGCACTGTAAAGTGAATTAGATCTTGGATTAAAAACAACTCCGATGATTGGAACACCTTGCTTAGAGGTAAGGGCTATGGAAGTGCTGTAGCCATCTTCATTTCGACTGAAGGCGAGTGTTCCATCCAGTGGATCAATACACCAAAAGTAATCTTTATCAAAGCGAGAGCTATCATCAGTACTTTCTTCAGTTAAGAGTCCTAGATCATATTTTTCAAGTGTCGGGGCGAGAATGTCTAAAATTTCTGATTGAGCTTTTAAATCAATTTCAGTAACAACACAGGAAGCGAGATTTCCACCTCCTTCTTTTGCATGGACCTCTATTTTTGAACCCTGATGTTTTGAAATTATTTTTCCTGCACTCAATGCTGCTTTTTTAGAGATTTCGCAAAGTTCATGAAGCTGTTCTTTATTTAGATCCATTTCAGTACCTGTCCTTTCATTTTTTCTGAGTATGAATTAATTTTAGGATGGCCAGGTGACCAACCTTGCAAAAATCTATAAAAGTCTGACCAAGCGTATGGATAGAGTTCTCTCCAATTTTTTTCTAAGGATGCTCTATCAATATTAATTTTAAATAAAATAAATGCTTCATTTAATTCTTGAAAATAATAATCAAGACATTTCTCTTCATATTGAAAGAGCTCATTTTCGCCATAGAGACTACTTAAAAAGTAAGCGAGATCTTTAACTCCAACGCCGCCTCCAATATATTGAAAATCAACAGCGCTAACAGCAACGTCATTAAAAAGAAAGTTTGCAAGCTTTGCGTCTCCATGAACTAAGGTTTGAAACTTAGAAGAGTTTAGCTTTTTATCGATCAAGGGAGCTGCCTTCACGAGATCCTTGTCTTGTAGGGCCTGTAGCTCATTTGGCCTAGTGTTTAGATGCCAATAAGTTCCAATTTCCCAAAGTTGCCCCGCAGAGACGCCCAAATTTTTAGCATGAAAATAGGCAAGCCATTTTATACAAAGTTTTACTGCATCCCAAGTAATCGTACTTTTAGGTTGGAAGCCTTTGATTTTTAAATCTTCAAGAATAAGGTATCTCTCATCATCTATTTCTCCACTAGAAATATATCGTGGAAAGTAAGCGTTTGAGATCTCTTGATTACGGTCTTTATACCAATTGATCTCCACTTGATAGGATTTTACTTTTCTTTGATGAGAGATATCAGAATCCTGTCCGTGTGGATGATTTTGATTGTTTGGATACTTAATGTGTTTTACGACGACAGATTTATTGTCTAGTTCGACTCTATTAAGCTGGCCGTAACCACTCCAAAGGCTTTGAATTAATTCTATTTTTACAATTTTTTTGGAATTTGTGAGAGATAAGAGAGCTGATTCAATTTCTTTGTTCATAAGGGGGGACCTTAGGAATTAACCTCGAGTAAAAACTGGGCCAAGGTCAGAAGAGAGTTTCTTGTTATATTTATACCCATCAATATCAAACTTAAGAAGATCCATTGGACTTTCAATGCGATTATCAATAATATAACGAGACATCATCCCTCGCGCCTTCTTGGCAAAAAAGCCGACCATTTTAAACTCATTCCCCTTTTTTTCCTTAAAGGCGGGAGTTATAATTTTAGCATCAAGTTTCTTGAAGTTAATGGCACTAAAATACTCCTTGCTCGCCAGGTTAATTAAGGTTTTCTCTTTCTTAAGAAGCGTACCCAGTTTCTCTGTGATCGATTCTTCCCAGAATTCATAAAGGTTATTATTTTTTCCACAAGAAAATTTCGTTCCCATTTCCAAGCGATAAGGCTGAACGAGATCAAGCGGGGAAACCAGTCCGTATAGGCCGGATAAAATACGTAGGTGCTCTTGAGCGTAGTCGATATCATTTGCATTCATCGTCTCAGCATCGAGTCCTACGTAAGTGTCACCCTTAAAGGCGAACAAAGCTTGTTTGGCATTTTGTAAGTTAAAGGGGGTCTTGAAGCCTTTATACCTTTTCATATTAAGTTCAGTGAGACTGTCACTAAGCTTCATGAGCGCCGAAATCTTCATGGCGTCGCATTTTTTAAGTTCTTTGATAAGTTGTTCAGATTTCGCAAGCTCCGTTAGCTGAGTAAATTTTTGAGTTGGGGCGGGAATTTCAAAATCTAATTTTTTAGCAGGGGATACAACAATAAGCATTAAGGGCTCCTTGCCATAACTTTAACAGAGAGAGAAGGAAGAGTCTATTCGTTGCCAATAGGCCAGGGGTTATAGATAAGTGGTTGTCATTACTTTTTTTTGGCAATCAAAAAAATGTCTACCTTGGTAGGGCCCCATTCTTTTTCAATTATAAATCCGCAGTCTCTTACCTGGTTGATGAATTCAGCTTTGCTAAACCAATCAAGATAAGGTAATTGTCCCTTACGAAACCCAAGGTACCAGAGAGGTTTGAAGATTTTAAATATTCCACCTATGCAGCCGGTATTGGAGTCATGGCTGAAAAAAGTAGGAGAATACGCTTTGTTTTTGATTTCTTGGTAAAGGCAATGAGTAAAAATAATTAGCATTTTTTAGTCGTTGTCTTAAGTAAATTCAAGCGATTAAATGGGACAAATTTGCTGGTGGTAAAAAAAATCAATGTAATTTGCATTTATTCCGATAAGCTGTTATCGTAGTGGTAGTTATGTATTTATTTTCGATTTCAGTACCTATCAAGTAATTAAAATCCAAAACAAATTAATATTTATAACAATCAAATTCTCAAGCGAGAATGGTCTTGCTGAGAAAAAGGCTTTCGTTCGTTTTATGAGCGTATTGCTTAATAAGACTCAAAATATTCAAGGAGAATCGTATGAGTAACAAAATATATGTAGGTAACTTATCATTTAACGTATTAGACGACGTTTTGTCAGGACTTTTCGAAAAGTTTGGAACTGTATTATCTTGTAAAATAATTACAGATCGAGACAGTGGAAGAAGTAAAGGATTTGGTTTTGTTGAAATGTCGACTGCAGAAGAAGCTCAAGAGGCAATCTCGAGTCTAGATGGTAACGACTTAGATGGAAGAAATCTAAAAGTAAACGAAGCGAAGCCTCAAGAAAAAAGAGAAAAAAGCTTTGGAAGTAGTAGCTGGTAGTCTAAAATAATTAAAATTAAAACAAAATTAAAAATACTCTTACCCTTTTGGTAAGAATAAAAGTAGTCGTATCAATATGGCTAAAGGGAAAAATATGCAAAATGGAACAGTAAAATTTTTTAATGATGAAAAGGGATTTGGATTTATCACTCCTGATAATGGAGGAGCTGATCTTTTTGTTCATGTTTCTGCGATACCAAAAGGAACTTTAAATAGTGAGGATAAAGTATCTTTTGAAACAGGTGAAGGCCAAAAAGGTCCTTGTGCTATTAACGTTCAAGTTCTTTAGTATCTAAATATTGAATAAGGTATCCTCTTAGTTCAATAGAGTTTAATTTCAAGGTAGATGTTATGGGAATTGTCAATAATCTCTACCTTGCAAATTATCTTACTCTTTGCTTATGACTGTTCAGATAGCACTTATAACTTCCAAGGGACAAATCTTTATACAGCTTGCATCGTAATCACCAATTCCAGCACGACGCATAGTGGCTTTTACTGTTTAGTAAGTTATGTTCCCCCTTAACTGAAACTATCCACAATAGGGAACAAATGAGACACAGAATACAGCTGCCAATGAGTGAATATCATCACTTGTCACAAAGTGAAGCTTTTTTTTACCTTACTCACGAAAATGGTGAAAAAGAAAAGATTCCTTTTCATGATTATGGGCGAATTTATAAGACTCCAGGTCTTTACGAGCAGATTTTTTATGATCGGCTAAGATGCAAGTCTCCAATTGTTGTTACTGATTTATTATACAAGGCCCATCAATCGATTGACCAAAACTTCAGTGAATTAAGAATTTTAGACCTTGGTGCAGGTAATGGACTTATGGGTCAGGCGCTGAAAAAGTATGGTGCGGCCAGAATTGTAGGAGTTGATATTGAGCCAATGGCAAAGGAAGCCGCCTATAGAGATTGCCCAAGTGCTTATGATGGCTACTATATTGAAGATTTCACAAAACTTAATGAGACAAAGTTAGGTGAATTTCAAGATTGGTCTTTTGATTGTTTAACAACAGTTGCCGCTCTTGGCTTTGGAGATATTCCTGTTAAGGCCTTTCACCAAGCGGTTAATTTAATCAGTGAAAATGGATGGGTTGCATTTAACGTTAAAGATTCTTTTTTGCATCCAGCTGATCAGTCTGGCTTTTCAAGATACATTCGAAATTTACTTCTTTCAGAGCACTGGGAAGTTCACTTTATAGAACGTTACAAGCATAGGCTTTCGATGGAGGGGGTTCCTTTGTTCTACTACGCAATTGTTGCGAGAAAGCGCAACCATTTGCCAGATGAAGTGGTTGAGCTTTAGTTCTTTGTAGTTATTTTGAATTTTTAGTCAATAATTTAAAATTGCTACTAGTTTGGCATCATCACCACAACCAAAAGTTAAAGATATTTTTGATGCTTGCTCAAAGTATTTGAATTGCCATCAAGATACTGTTTATCTACTAGTACTATAGGGTTAATTGGTGATCTGTAGCACCATAATTGTGCAATGAGACAAAAAAACAAAACAACATCAACTGAATACATTTTACTATTATTTATTGTAGGAATGGTTATTTTTAGATGCCAATCGGAGTACGAGAGCAAAGGCGTAAGGAGAGGGGCTACCCGCAGGAGCGACTGATGCTCATAATACCCCATACGAACAACATTTGAGGAAAGAAGATACAGAAAAAAAATGGTAACCTAAGGGGAAAAATTGAAATAAGATATTAAGTCTGGGTTTCATGCGTTGGGAGTATGGCGGTTGTCGCTCAACACCGAGTGCATGGCACGAGAATTTCGAGAATTTTGGCACGAGAATTTCGAGAATTGCGAGAATTCAAATATTCAATTGCAATGATTTTTAGTAAATCTTCGAGAGATAAACTCAATCAACAACCCCAACTTCCGAGTCTGCAACTTATTACTATAATACAAAATATGAACAGGAACCTTCTCTACCGACCAAGTATGCATAACAGGAATAAGCTTTTTGGCCTTAATTTCGTCTTGACAATAGATTTCTGGTAAGCGAACAATTCCTAGACCAGACTTAGCTGCATTTAATAAAGCCCTCCCATTAGCACAAGTAAAACTTCCAGATACTGTGATTTCTGATTTTGCCTGTGTTTTATTATTAACAAAACTCCAACTCTTCACACTACCAGTTAAGCAGTTTAACTCTTTAAGTTCTTTCGGATGTCGTATTTTTTTATGTTGCGATAAATACTTAGGAGCAGCTAATGTGCTGATATTTACTTCGGCGATTTTTTTGGCCATGAACCCCGAGTCTTGTAATTTTCCCATGCGCAAAATGAGGTCAAACTTATCTCCAATGAGATCTGATCTGGTGCTGGAAAAATCTAGGGTGATGTCTACTTTTGGATAGAGAACACCGAATTCTGCTATGATTGGACTTAGGATGTCTTCTCCTATTATTCCGCCTACTGAGTTGATGCGAATACTACCGCTGATCTCACTTGCATCGTCTATTGTATTTGATATGGCTTGATTTAATCTTGTTAATGAAGTTTTGGACTCTTCGTAGAAGACCTTTCCGAGGTCTGTTAGACTCAGGGATCGAGTTGTTCTGATGACCAGTTGAACGTTCATCGCTTGTTCGAGTTGCTTTATTTGCTTTGAGATATGGCCCTTTGAGACCTTTAAAATGTAGGCAGCATTTGTAAAACTACCCGCGTCTATGACTGCTACAAAAGCCTTAATGTCATTTAATTCAATAGCTTGATTATGGTTCATTTGGAAACAATCCTTTGCATTATTGAATATATACACACAAATGGGAGAAGTCTATAAACGTAAAAAAACTTCAACATAACCAAGGAGAAATGAAATGAAAGTGATAATAATGGCCGCAATTTGGATGGTATCTCTGACCCTATCCGCTAAAACTATTACGACGGGATCTATTCTAAAAAATCCTGAGAGTGCAACAATTTACAATAATCATATATACGTCACAAATATGGGTGAGAAAAGTTGGAAAAATCCTGATAAGGATGGATTTATTTCAAAACTAAGTTTGGATGGAAAAGCCGTTGATCTAAAGTTTACGGAGGAGTTAAATGATCCAAAAGGTATGGCCGTTTATAAGGACAGTTTGGTGGTGACGGATATTACTGAGCTTGTCATTATCGATTTCAAATCTAAAAAAGTTTTGCGAAAGATTAAAACTCCAGGGGTCTTTCTAAATGATATTTATGTTAGTGAAGAAGGAGTCGCCTACGTAACTGATACCTATAAGAGTAAAATATATAGTGTGGATTTACTGACTTCAAAGGTAACTGTGATTAAAGAAAATATGCAAGAGGCACCAAATGGTATTTACCTTATCAAAAATGATCTCTATATTGCATCTTGGGCAAATAAACTAGAAAGTGATTGGTCTGCAAAGGCCAAAGGGCGTTTTTTAAAAATCAATTTAAAAAATAATTTAGAGACATTTATCACAAGGGCGAATTTGGGAAATCTTGATGGCGTTGAACCTCTGTCTGCTGGAAAATGGCTAGTAAGTGATAAGAAGGGAAATGTTGTTTATGAGGTAGATGAAAAAAGTGGAGAGTATAAAGCGTTAGATATGGTTTTCACAGATGTCGCCGATATTCATTATAGTTTAAAGCATGGATTGCTAGTAGCCCCTTTGATGGGGGAGGGGAAATTGATTATTCTTAAAATTTAAAGTATTAGATGAGATGCCAGCAGACCGGTGAGAAAATTTAAGTCGAAGCTTCTATCCACCAAGTCTTCTGGCACCTTATCCGCCGTGTCCGAGGGCTTTTCAAAAATCTAGTTCATATCTATTTATTTTCTTGAATTTCTTCCTTTTCAAGCCATCTAAAATAGTTTTCTGTATTTTTTCTCGAAAATGGTAGAGACTCTAATAGTTTACAATTTTTAATTGCTTCATCGAACTCAATACTAAAAGGTATTTTGTTCCAATGCTCGTATAAATCAAAAGACACTAATTTTGTTTTTTTATCATATTTAAGAGTCAATACTTCTCCAGCATATAAAGTAATGATATCAACTGCCCATTCAGATCTTTTTGCAGTAATAGATATAATATTTTCATCTTCCTTAACTTTTACTTTAGGGTAGCCGGCTACAACACCTTGATCCTTTCGAAGGATGCCATTAGAATAATGTCTAAAATATAACTTTTTATTAGAGTTTGAAGCTTTTTCAGTTCCAAAATGTTGAGCATACGGCGTCACCTCAAAAAAATCTTTATCACATTGTACGATTTTCTGTGTGAACGCAAATGATGATAGGGAATGCAATAATACTAATCCTGTAAATAATACTTTCATTTTTTTCTCCTTCGTATTTTTAGGTAATGAATTTTGCGTTTCAATCACTTAATAATTCCATGTTAATATATGGACCTAAGTAAGCTATTATGATTTTTCACGCAATCTTTTTTTTTTTTTTTGAAAAAAATATATGATGTACAATGGTAAAAAAATCAGAATGGGTACCATGAGCTCGAGATAATTCGTCTGTCGGGGCTCGTTGGGTTGTGGCCCGAATACTTCAAATACTGAGCAAGTGAGTACTTTAAAGATCTACGCTTTGGAAAACACCTATTATATCTTCGATCAAGTGGATTGATAAGGAAATTTCAGTATGTATCTAAAGTCGAGTTAGGCTAAGAATATGATGCTTTACAAAGCAATGTTAGTCTCTATGGCCAAAGGCTAACCAAGTCGACTAGCGCGAAATTTTATAACTAAGATATTTATAGTTGGAATGCTTTACGTTCTAAAAATTCAATCTGTTCTAGACTTGGTGAGAGGTCACGTGATTTTTTTACCATCGCGGGAGCCTTGCCAAGCCATTTTGTTAAAATTGAGATGGCTTCTTTCTTATCATCTCCTTTAAGTTGAGTGAAATTTGCGCTATGATTGCCAGCTGGAATATAAAACTTATAGGTATTCTTACCAGAAATGCTCACCGGATATTCTCCCGCAGTCCATGGATCAAATGCACCGTAGATATACATGACCTCATCAGCATCATTTAGCGCCCATAGTTTAATCTCACGCATTGAGGCATTGGAGTAGGGAATCTCTATATTATGAGGTGTGTATTGGCCCACTGAAAATTCAAAGTAACGAAGCTCTTCAAGATGTGCTGTGACATTATCAGGTCCTCCGAGTTCAGTTGCCGATTGGTAAAAATATGCCATAAACCTATGTATATTTGTATCTTTGTCGCGACTAATTTTAGTTAACTTTTGAAAGAAAGCATAAACTGCTGGAACATTATTTACATCCGGTAATTGCTTACAGGTTGTAGGTTTACCATATTGCCAAAAGTAAAAGATTGCTTCAATTACATAATGCTCAAAGGCAACTTCTTTCCCTCCAATCTGAGTAAAATCTCCTGAAATATTTGGTAAAAATAAATCTCTATTTATAAGTAAAGTCTGCTGCATTTCTTTTAAACTATCACGACAGAGCTTATACTCATCGCCACCGATATTCTCTATAAAGGTAATATACCTTTGATCGCTGGTACTGAATGATAGGGGTGCTACATCGGCAACCGTACCTACCACGTCATTTGGATAAAAATAACGATGATATGTTGATGTCATACCACCTTTACTCGCACCAGTATTTACCCATGCTTTTTTATAGATTTTTTTAAATATTGCAGTCACCTTATGAAAATCAGCCGCAGATTGCCTGATATTTAAATAACTCCAGTCTGGATTACTTGGGATAGAATTTGCGAAATATCGATGTTCAATTTGAATTTGATTTGTTTCAAAAACCCGTGCGATATATGCCTGCTTAATTTTAAAAATACTATATCCACTTGTTTGTAAAAGCATCGGTTCATCAATATTCTCATGAATAAGAACGATTCTTTGCTTAAAATGCGTTCCCGAGAGATCATCGTGGTCCATTGGCTGATCAATCAGCATATCGATAACTATTTTGCCGGTTTTATTTATGGTGTTACTTATAATCGAGACATCATTTAAGCATTCAATTTTATCGATAATATTTTTTTTAGCAGCGAGACATGAATCTTCAGAGGCAAAAGTAAGGGAGCTAAAAATATATAATGATAGGATTGTTAGAAAATTAGAGCGATGCATTTATATTCTCCTAAATATTATGCTGGTTTTAGTCTTTAAACCACAATGAATGTTTTTTTGCAAAAAATAGTGCTTTATTCATGAATCTTAACTTAATTGGCACGAATGTTTTTAAATAAGAAATGAGGAAACAATAAATGACTATTCATAGAGCCTTCACAAATGTACCTTGGAAAAAAAATTGGATAAAGGATTGCGTATGAAGGTCTTAGTGATTGGTGGCACCAAGTTTATAGGTAAATCAATAGTTGATTATTCTTTAAAAGCGGGTCATGAGGTGGTTCTTTTTAATCGAGGCGAAACTCCGTCTTCAAGAGACTTAGTGCTTATAAAGGGTGATATTGAAAATATCATTGATCAAAAAAATGAAATTTTACAACATAATTTTGATATTGTAGTTCATTGCATCGCTTATACTGAAAAACATGCTGAAGATATTCGGGGTATTTTAAAGTATAATAAGACAAAATTAATCATCCTAAGTTCTTGTGACAGTTATGAGACATTCCAAGGATTAAATAGACAGGTTGATAAGGCAGAGCTGCCAATTAACGAAGATTCCCCATTAAGTTCAATGAAGTATTATTGGCGTGACTCCACCGTCAAAGGAAGTCGTGCCAATAAATATGATAAAAACTTATTAACTGATATTTTAATGGACGGCTACTCCAATAAAGAATTTAATTTAATCGTATTTAAGTTGCCTCTGGTTTTTGGTCCAGGGGACTATCAGTATCCAGGTAGGCATGGGGCGTTGATTCAACGGATTCTGGATAAAAAAGAAGACTTAATTTTATCGGATAGAGAACAATGCCAAGTTTATACTTATGGGTATATTGATAATATTGGAGCTGCGATAGTTTTTTCTTTTAATAAAGAAATCTGTAACGGCAAAATCTATAATTTAGGCGATGATAAGTCGCGAACAAGAAGAAAGTGGGCCGAGATGTATGCCGCTTGTGCAAATTGGAGCTTTAACTATCATATCATTCCAGAAGAACTCATTAGAAAAGATAAATCTTTTAGAAATGCTCCTCCTCAGCACTTATTAATAAATAGTTCATTGTATGCGAGAGAAACAGGGTTTAAGAATCCCATAATTACTGAAGATGCAATTCGAAGGACTTTTGAATATGCTAAAAAGCATCCTGATATATTAGGAGAACGGCCAAAATATGACGAAGAAGAAAAGCTATTGTCTGTTTACTATTCTCACTTAGACAAAGTTTATGAGGGTCTTAATAAGTGAAAAAATTTATAAATGGTAAATTATTAGCTGTGTTGTTCGTGATGACTAATCTTCTTTATGCCGTGATGGTCGTTTGGAGTTTGCCTGAATTGGTCGCATATGCTGGGTTGCTTGTGGGTTTTTCACAAAGTTGACCGCTGGAAAGTTGTTGGTTCCGTTGGTGCAGTCGCTGCAAGTATCGCTGGTCTTTCAGATTATGCAGAAAATTTTTTTATTTGGAAGACCCATTTTTGCATCAAACTTTGCTGCGCCCATGAAGTTGGTCTTCTTTATACTTCCATCTATTAAAATCTTGTCCAACGCTATAAAGAATTGGTATTAAAATTAATGTTATAAAAGTTCCAAATAATAGCCCATACATGAGTGCCAAACACATGGGACTAATGAAGGGATCGGAGCCGCCGAGACCATAAGCTGTGGGGAATAACCCTAAAGCCGTTGTAATGGTGGTCAATAGAACTGGACGCAGGCGAGTGACGGCACCCTCGATAATTTTTTTTAGATTAAAAGTGGAGGATTCGATTAAGTTGCTTATTGTAAAAACCATGACGAGTGAATCGTTGACGATAATTCCACTCAGACCGATTAGAGAAATGATGACAAACATTGAAAGTGGCATGCCGTGAGACCAGACGGCAAGGATGATTCCAACCACACCAAATGGAATAGCGGATAGAACAATTAAGGGTTTGAGCATTGATTTTAGGGTGAGTGCTATAACTATAAAGACGCCAAAAATTGCGGTAACTGCGGCCATGCCTAGACTTCCAAAGATTTTTTGATTTTCAATTGGTTCTCCGGCAAAGGCAACTTGGACTTCTTCACTGGAAGGAAATTCTTTTTTTACAAAGGTCAAAATGGATGCGGGGGTTTGATTGACCTTATCTAACTGACCAAAGATGACCGTTGTTCGGTCGCCATTAATATGTTTAATCTGTGAGAGACTGAGGCGCTCTTTAAAAGAGGTGACTCTTTGTAGGGAAATAATTTTTCCATTGCGATTGATAATATTTAGGGTTTTGAGAAATTCCGCATCACCTCGGCCAGCACTATCAAGTCGAACTCGAATATCGATGGGTCTATTATTTTCAACATAATCTGTTACTACTTGCCCATCAAATGCCAGTCGTATCGTTTGTAAGACATCGTCAACGGTTAATCCAACACTCGCTAGGTGGTCGTAGTTTAGAATGAGGTTTAATTCTTTTTTTCCGTAAACTTGGTCGTCTGCAACATGCAAGACACCCTTTAAATTTCTCAGTTTTTCTTTTATTTCTAATGATTTTAATGTTCGGAGTTTATCATCTTTGGAAGAAACTCTAATCTCGAAAGGTCTTCCAACTGGGGGACCGATACGAATAATTTCAAATAAGGGCCTAATCTCTAATTTTTTAAAATCTGCTGCCATTGATAATTTGAGTTCATCGAGAATGAACTGTGCCGAGCGACTTCTTTGACTAAACGGCTTTAGATAAACAAAAATGATTCCCAAATGTGGTTCTGTCCCCCTCTCGGTTACAGCCAACTTAGATTGGGTTCCAATTCTTGATGAGAATCCTGCCAGCTCACTTGCAGGTAGTGAGGATAAGTGTTTTTCTAATACCTTCAGATTATCTTCAGCTTTCTGCATAGAAATTCCAGGAACTCCAGTGAGTTCTATGGTAAAACCTTCAGCGGAATCTTGCGGAAATGGCTCTTTTCTCAATTTTGTCGCAGCAACAAATCCTGCGCTCACAAGTAAAAATAAGAAAAATACTAGGACTAAATAACGATAATTAATAGAGAATTCTAAAATCTTTCTATAGATGGATTCAATCTTTAAAAGTGTTTTACCTTTAACGGATGCAATATGTTTCCCATGTGCCAAATGGTTGGGCAATAAGAAATAAGTATCGAATAAGGAAATAAGGAGTGCAATCCCAACAACTGCAGGAATCATCCAAACAAATTTACCCGCCATGCCCCCCATCTGACTAATTGGGTAATAGGCCAAAACAGTTGTAATGCTGGCACCAAGAATAGGCTTCCAAATTTTTTTAACTGCCACCATAGCAGAGTCAATGCCTTTGAGGCCATTTTCTTTCTCCTTATTAACTTGTTCGGCAACGACGATGGCATCGTCCACTAACATGCCTAATACCAAAACAAAACCGGCGAGACTAATTGAGTTGATGGTAATTCCCAGGTATGGAAGAAATATAAAGGTCCCCACAAGTGATAGTGGAATGGAAGCGGCTGTCCAAAAAGCAGTTTTAGCTCCTAAGACAAAGAATAAGGTAATCACGACTAAGAGGATTCCTAGCAGGGCATTTCCAGAGAGTAATCGGAGACGGTCTCTAGTTAAAACGGATTGATCATTTAATAAATTTATGGTTACGCCAGCAGGTTTTTTTATAGTATTTGTTAGTTTTAAAATCTTGTCGATGGTCTTTAATAAATCACCATTTGACTTTTTAATAACGATTAAACTAACGCCAAAATCTCCAGAATTTCTAACTTGTAGTTTTAAATCTTTTGGCGTTTTTTTTATGGTAGCAACATCTTTAATGCGAACACCTTTTCCGTCCGCAGATTTCCTAATATTAGTAGAAAGGATTTCTTCCGTGCTATTGAATTTATTAAAAGCGACAATTTTTTTTTGACCAATATACGATTCAAGTGTTCCGCCACTACCTTCAATATTTCTCGAGCGAAGTGCAGTAACAATAGACTTAAAATCAACTTCAAATTTATTCATTTTTTTTGCATTAACTTCGATCACTAATTCTTCATCGGGAAAACCAACTTCAACTATCTTTGAAATACCGGCATTTTTTTTCAGTTGATTGACATAAAACGGGATGAAGGTTCGAAGATTATCTTCGGCGCCTTGTAACGCAATTTCTATTATTGGCATATCTTCTGAGGTTAATTGGGTATAAGAAGGGGGTGAGTCGAGACCTATAGGTAATTCCTTAACTTTGGCAAGAGCATCACCAATATCATCATAAACTTTGGCGAACTGTTTCTCGTTTAAGTCATCGTCTCCAATCACTGTAATAGTTGAAATTCCTTCCCTTGAAGTTGATAAAATTTCTTTAACGTTCGAAATATCTCGTAGCTCATCTTCCAATGGAACTGTAACGTTTAACTCGACGTCTCGAGATGAAGCCCCTGGGTAAACAGTATTAATTTTCACCTTATTTTGTGCCGTTGCTGGAAAGCCCTCTTTTTGACTCGACAGCATGGATTTAATACCCAAGAAGAATAAAAGAACAATAATAAGGTTAACGAGTAAGCGATTTTCAGCAAAGTAGCGAGTTAGTTTTTCCATGAAGCTATCCTAGCTCAATTCTCTGAATATGTTGAAGATAAGTTTGATTATTTTTATCTTTAATAGAGAATTAAAAACTACAGTTTACAAAACAGTCAACGGTAGCGATTCTCAAAAAGAGTTATTAATTCAGTATCCAGATGGATATTTACTGAGGTTTTGTGACTAAGTTTACATTCCTAAGACTGCTTTGCTCTTTAGACTTATTTTATTGTCTGTTCTAATAGAAAAATGTTATCCATTTAATGGAATATTAAATTTTTTTTTAGATAGTTTTTGTGGGCAAAAAGGGCCACTGGACTAGACCCGATCTTTTTTGCAATTAACGCTTAATAAAGTTCTGCTAAATGAAGATATTCAGCAAATACTTAACTATTTTGGAACGTAAAATAAGGGGATGTCATGAGTAAAAAATTTTATTTTTCTGTATTAGGTTATTTTGTCGCTACCATGATTCCAGCTGTCGTTTGGCATCTTGTTTTATTTAAAGAAAAATATCATGCTATGGGGGCCTTTACACGGGATGAACCTATTATGCCCATGGGAATGACGGCGGTTATTTTACAGGGATTTATTTTTGCATATTTTTATCCAATGTATTTAAAATACAAGGAACGGCCTGCCTCTATAGGCAGCGGCATTAAGTACTCATTGCTTATGGGGATCAACGTATGGACAGTCATGGTCTTTGCAACTGGAGCGAAAATATTCATTGAGCCGGTTCTGGATTTTATATTGCTGGGTACGGTGTTTCAGATTATCCAGTTTGTCTTTGTAGGTGTTTCTCTAGGGTATGTGCATAAAAGGCTTGACCATGGCACACGGTGAAAAGTTAAATGAGAGGGTAAGAAAAACCCTAAAAGGATTGAGAAGGGTTTGACTTTTATTAGGGAATTATCAAAAGAGGAGGATATTACAGGAAAATTATGAAGGGGGGGATTTGAGGATTTTATACCACTTTTCCCCTTTGAAGAATTGAAATATCTCATTAAGAAATTAAGTTTTGTAGTTGATTGTAGTTACTTCAAGGATTCAATCAATAAAATGGGCACTTAAGAAGAGCTCTTTTTACTCAGTTTGTAAGCCGTTTCACAGAGGGCACCGAACCCAACTAAGGTGGCCAATAGACAAAAGATAAATCCTAAAAAGGGAATTAGAACAATAGTATTGAGGACAAAAGTCCCTAGGATTGTCCAACCAAACCTCGCCTTGGTATTCTTAGAGCTGCTTGTTTCTGTTTTATTGAGCCAGATGTAGAGTTGATTTCCAATAATAAAGGCAGCGATACTCCAGGCCAAAATAAAGGCGGCAGCAATGAAAGGGAGTGACGCCATTGCGAAGGGAAAGCCTAATATACTAATAAATAGAAGTGTCAAGGTGATTGGCATGAGTAAAATGATTAGAGTTCCCTTGCCAAGAATAGACCAGAAATTCTCTCTCACCTGGGTGTTGGCCTCAAACACCAGCTTGGGAAAAAAGAGTGATAAGAGTGGGGCAATGAAAAGAGCTCCAATGAAAAATAGTATCATCAAGAAGATGCCTGAAATTAGAGTTCCTGTTCCCATCTCGTGGTCGAGCTTAGGAAGTAAAATCCTGTCTCCAAGAATCTGCGCTTTGGGATCTATCTCAACCTCCTCAGCGTAATAGGAGAGGCTCCCCTTGATAATAGTGGAAGGTGCTAAATAGAGATCCTTTGCGTATACTCGAACATTGCCTAAAAATTGTCCCTTTATGGTGACCTTTCCTCCGGCCAGGTTTGACGAGCCCCCAACTTTAACATCCTGATTGATTCGAATATTTCCCCCAGCAGCGACCAGGTCATCACTAATGGATCCACTATCAAGCTGAATATTTCCACCCGCTAATATAAGTTCTCTAAAATTTGATTGTGAAATTGAGAGTGTGCCACCCGCGACTGCGGCGAGCTGGGCCTGGGAGTCTTGAATTATAATACTGCCACCGGCTAGAAAAAGATCCTTTTGCACTGATGCCTTGAAATCTATTTCTCCACCAGCAATATAAACGTCATCCAAGGAAGTGAAATCAGCGTTAACAAACCCACCGGCCTTATAGAGATTCTCTTGGTATTCACCTCTAATACTTATGTTTTCTTTCTCATCATTCTGGTTTGCATGGGTTTGCTGAATATTAAAGGTGAGCATACTCATAAAAAAAATAGTAAGAAGACTACCAGCAATTTGCTTTAACATTAAAAACCTCCACTCAATCACATGATCGAGTAGACTTTTGCAAATAGAGAGCCGATGCACTAGCTCGGAGATCACAATTAAAATTGAATAAAATCATCTTTATAATTTGAACAAAAAAAGAGGCACCATTGGACACCCACCGCTGCAATAATAATAAGCATTCAGAAGACTGATTTATGTCAAAGCTGGTTTCACTAAATAATGATAGTGATAAGTGTGATAATTGTATCAGGCCCACTCGGCCAAGGATTCTTTGATATTGCATATGGAATGGCCCGTAGCTTTGGCCAGAGATTATTCACATGAAGTATAGTTTAATTCGAACATTCGGATACTTTATAGGAGGCATTTGGACAGCTTGGGGAGGTCGCAAAAGGATTGAGGCCAAGCAGCTTAAAAATCTTAGATGCCTTGTACAAAAGGCTCGTAAAAAGTCTCCATATTTTAAAAAACTTTATGCTCATTTGCCTGATACAAATTTTATAAAGCTAAACGATCTCCCTGTAACGTCTAAGGTTGATCTTATGGGGGAATTTGATAATTGGCTCACCGATCGTTCTTTAACTCTAGCTCAAGCAAGAGAACATATGGCCAACATGGATAAGCTTGGAGTTCCGATTGGCGAATATGCAGTATTTAGAACTTCTGGAAGTTCAGGGGAGCCTGCGGTAGTGGTGCTTCCATCATCTGTACTTGAGTTTACCGTTGGACTTACTATAGCCCGACTTTCTAAGAAGCAATTTAAAATTGGTGGAAAACTTGAAATGGCAGGTACTAAAATTAGTATTGCGGGGGGAAATGGCCATTTTGCTGGCATTGGTATGCATAAACTTATGCAAATTTTGACTCCTCGATTTACAAAGAAGTTAATATTCATTCCTGTCGAACAGCCAATCGAAGAGACGGTAAAACAACTCAATGGGGTTGGAGAAATAGCATCTATAACTACTTATCCAAGCATGTTAGCAATTTTGACAAGAGAAAAAGAAGCTGGTCGATTAGTAATAGAACCTAAACTTTTCAAAGTAGCCGGTGAAACATTTACTACTGAGCATCGTAAGCGTACAGAAGAAGCTTTCCCATTACTTGAGCTCGGTGTTCTTGATATATATGCCTGCACAGAGTGTTTTTACATGGCCTTTGAGTGCGACTGTGGCCGTAAACATGTACCTGAAGATTGGGTCATCTTAGAAGCCGTAGATGAAAATAAACAACTTGTTCCGGATGGAGAATTATCCAACACGGCGTTGTTAACGGTACTTTCAAATCATGTTCAGCCTTTTATTCGTTATGATATTGGTGATCGCTTGCGATTTTATCGTGACTCTTGTACATGTGGTTCGCCATTTAGAAGTTTTCAAGTTGAGGGACGGCAAGCAACAGTAATTCAAGTGGGAAATGTCACTCTGTCACCTTTATCTTTTGATTTAGAGCATGAGAGTGCGCAGCGTGTGCAATTGCTTCAAACTTCAGAATTTGTATTTGAAGTTCGGGCCGAGCTTTTAAATCATGAGGGTTCAGACCAAGTTTTTGAGCAGATAATTCAGTCAATAAGTGAGGTGTTTACAAAAAATGGTCTCGTAGATGTAGAAATTGGAAAAAGTAATGTTCCACCTCATTTAACTGCAAGTGGCAAGTTTCATGAAGTTGTTCCATTGAAAAAAAATGTTTAAAAGGTGTCAGCAGACTTGTGTACCTATTTTCCTAGAAACACCTCCACCCATTCTACCTGCAGAGTTATTTTCTTTTGAATTTAAGAATTACTCTGTAAAATCACTTCTATGAAAAAGAAAAGATCAGTATTAAAATTTATCGTAGAAGGATTAGAAGGTCTTGTTTTGGGCCCACTCATATTTTTAAGTTGGCCCATCTCGAGGCATTTTTTTCTTAACTGGGGAAGTACTCAAAAAATAAGAAATGATGAATGGATTGGAGATACCTTGGTGAGCCAACCAAGTCGTAGGAACACAAGATCTATTGAAATAAATGCTTCTAAAGAGAAAATATGGCCTTGGATTGTGCAATTTGGTTTCGATAAGGCAGGATTTTATTCTTACGAATTAATCGAAAGGATGATTGGCATTTCAGTTACAAACTTTGAATCGATTATTGAGGAATACCAAAAGCTAGAAGTTGGTAATGAAATATTGTTGCACCCTAAAACTCCAGGTATTCCTGTCGCAAGAATTGAATTATATAAGCATATATGTTTTGGCAATGAGTCGGAGAAAGATTCAGAAAATGCAAGAAGCTGGTCTTTTTACATTGATGAAGTTGATAAAAGTAAATGTAACTTAGTTGTCAGAAGTTGCGTTGCCTTACCTAAGTCTTTTACGAAATGGTTGGCGATTGTCGTTGGAGAGCCGATAGATTTTATAATGGAACAGCGAATGCTACGTACTTTGAAGATGCTTTCATGTCGTAATCTGTAGTTACTTTCCAAAATCAATCAACAATATATGCGCGTTTCGAGGCGTTCACCACCTCCACCATTTGCCGGTTGTATCCCTCGAAGATATGCAATAAAATCTATACACAATCGAAATATCTAAAATCCCGGCGAGGTGCTGGTTTTTCTGTAAAATCCCGGACAGAAGGTTATTTATGGATTGCCTCAATAAGAAAGAGATCACAGCTTATATTAAAACAAATCTACAGGGAGTTTAT